>MDTG01147968.1_pt1 | contig 27588 bp, 26 predicted proteins | sample 811421 | NCBI WGS metagenome assembly MDTG01 (sample SAMN05326645, study PRJNA326480) | marine metagenome | isolation source: seawater | place: Pacific Ocean: South East | collected 2011
TCTAAAACACAATTGACTCTTTTTGATAGTGAGACATAATTTGATACGAGCATTTTTTGAACTATACTTTAAGATATTCAAAAGATAAACATAATTAAAAATATGAATAATTTTTTGTTAAATGAGGGATATGATCAGAGTAATACTTTTTATGATAAGGGGTTTGGAACTTTCATTTATCAAGGAAAAAAAAAATATATTGACTTATGCTGTGGTGGTGGAAGTTTGTTGCTTGGTTACAATCATCCATCAATAGCAAAATCCTTTAAGAAAATTTCGAAAATGCATATAGCAAATTTTGCTGCACCTAATAAGTATGCTGTTGAACTATCGAGAAATATAAAAAAAGTTTTACCTCAATATAGTAAATTTGTAATGTGCAACTCTGGAGCAGAGGCAAATATAAAAGCGCTTAGGATTTGTAGAGCAGTAACAAAAAAAAATCTAATAATTATGATTTCAGGGAGTTGGCATGGATCAGTTGATCAATTACTTTTTAAAACTAGTAAGAATAATAAACTGGAAACATTATCAAATGGTTTAGATGAGAATTTGATAAATAATTTAGTAATAATACCCTATAATAATTACAAAGAGTCTATTAAATTATTAAACAAACATTTAAAAAATATTTGCTGTGTGATGTGTGAACCTATTCAAGGGGGCTTACCTGATGAAAAAGGTTCTAGCTATATAAAAAAAATAAGTGAATACTGTAATAAAAAAAATATTATTTTTTATTTAGACGAAATTATCTCAGGCTTAAGATTTGAAAAAGGAAGTTTTCAAAACTTACAAAATATAAATTGCCATATTTCAACTTTTGGAAAAAGCTTTGGTTCAGGAATGCCAATTGGCTTTATAGGTATTTCAAATAAAATCTTGAAAATTATCAAAAGTAATAACCTGAAAATTATATATGGAGGGACGTTTTCTGCAAACTCATCTTCATCATTTATAGGCAATGAATTTCTAAAATATTTCCTCCAAAATAGAGATAAAATTATTAAAAAAATTAATAATATAACTTTGTACTTTGCAAATGAATTAAATGTTTTTTTTGAAAAAAATTTAATTGATGTGAGAGTTTATCACTACCAATCAATGGCTAGAATAATCTTTACCAAAGAAATAGTCATAAATAGATTACAAAGAGATTTTCTTGAGAAAAAAAAGTCTGATAAAATTTCTAAATTAATAGAAGATTTAAAAGTAAATGGTATTAAATATCCATCAAATGGAGTTTTACTTTTTAATTATTCAATGAATAAAAAACATATTGATTACGTTATCAATTGCATAAAACAAAGTATTATTAAAAACTTTTAAAGTGAAAAGTTTTGTAATAACAGATTTTGAATGGACTTCGTGGAAGGGTAATTATGTAGGAAAAAATTTAGAAAAAGAAAAAAGACATAAATGGCAAAAGAAGGAAATAATACAAATTGGTGCTATAAAAGTTAACAAAAATCTTAAAATTGAAAAAAAATTAAATATTTATATTAAGCCTGTGTTTAATCCAGTGTTAAGTGATTATATACAAGAGTTGACCGGCTTAAAACAAAGTTTAATTGACAAGAAAGGTGTAAAATTTGAAATTGCTTATAAGATGTTTTTAAATTTCACAGAAAATGAATTAATAGTTTCAAATGGCGATGATGGTAATGTTTTAAAGTTAAATTTAAAATATCATAATATTAAAAATAAATACTCAAATATTTTTAACATTAAAAGTATATTCAAAGATCGATATAAGATTCCAAGAAATATGCTTCATAGTACAATTATTCACTCTTACTTTGGATATAAAATTTATTCTAAAAAATTTCATGATCCGATAGAGGATTGTAATAATATTTTAAAAGTTATTAAAAAAACAAACTTTAACTTTAATTATATTAAAGGAATTAATATTTATTGATAATATCTTTTTTGATTTTAAAGTTCCCCATTTGACTTATCTTTTTATCATCAATCCTATTACTTTCTAAATAAGATATAATTTCTCTTATACCATAATCTATTTTGTATTTTGGTTCGAAATTTAATAAATCTCTCATTTTTTGAAAATTCACTCTATAGTTTCTTGGATCTTCTCCATCTTTTTCATATTGTACTTTAAAATCAGTAAAATTTTCATATATCTGATCAACTAACATTTTTTTAGTTGAATTATTATCTTCTAATCCAATATTAAATACTTCACCATTAATTAATTTATTATTTTGAAAAATAATATTTTTAATTGCTCTAGCAAAATCAATTACATGACAATATGGTCTCCAAGTATTAGCGTCGTAAATTTTGAGATTTTTTTTATTGTACGCTTCATATGTGAATTGATTAATTGTTAAATCAAATCTCATTCTTTTCGACAAACCAAATGCTGTAGAAAATCTCAAAATTGTTTTATTAAAATTTCTGAAATTAGTATCAAGTATTTTTTTCTCTATTAATACTTTTGATTTTGCATACAAAGATAATGGATATAAAATTGTATTCTCATTGGCAATTTCATCATTTTGCAATAAACCATAGTTTGAGCATGTAGATATAAATATTAATTTATCAAATGAATAACTTCTTATTTTATTTAAAAAACTAATAATAGAATTTTGATTAATCTCTAGAGAAAGATCTGGATAAGTTTTAGTAATTGGATCACCAACTAATCCTGCAAATAAAATGACATTATCAAATTTAAAATCGTATGAGTCAAAAAAATTTTCCATACTTATTTCCAAATTAATTATTTTTTTATTTTTAAAATTAATTGGTATTTGATTTTCATAGATATAATTGTCAACAATGTAAATTTGCATTTCTTCATATCTTGATAAATATTCTGCAACAACAGATCCGATGTACCCTCCACCGCCGACTAGTAATACATTCATTAATTTACTTTATATAAAAGTTATTATAATAGTATGATATTATGATCAATTTAAATCTATCATATAGAGATTTTCAAGATTCAATTATCAAAAGTAATATTTCTGTTAGAGAAGCAATGAAAAAAATTGGTATGTCTAAAATACATATTTTAATGATTGTAGATGGCAATAATAAGCTAGTTGCAACAGTCACTGATGGCGATATTCGAAGATCTCTTCTGAATGGTTACTCGCTGGACACTAAAATTAACAAAATTGGCAATTTAAATCCCAAGTATGTTAAAGAAAATACAAAAAAAACTGACATTATTAAACTAATGAAAAAAGAACAGATTAGTCAAATACCAATTTTAGATAAGTTTAACAGAATAATTAATATAGCTATTGATACGAGCTCAATAAACAATATTGATATTATAAATAATAAATTACTAATTTTAGCTGGAGGAAAAGGAGTTAGACTGAGACCAATAACTCTAAATACACCAAAACCATTAATTCAAATTGGGAATGATCCAATTATTGGTACTATGATAAAAAATTTTTCAGAACAAGGAATTGTTAATTTTATTATTTCGCTGAATTATCAAAAAGATAAATTTGTGAAATACTTTAAAGAAAATTTTAACAATCTGAAAATAAATTTTATTTATGAAAGTAAAAACTTAGGAACAGCTGGACCACTTTTTAAAATAAAAAAAATTGATGAACCTTTAATTGTGGTGAATGGGGATTTACTTTGTAAATTTAATGTCAGAAATATGCTTACATTTCATCATAAAAATAATGCTGATATTACTGTTGGCATTAAAAAGATTGAAGATCACATACCCTATGGGGTAATTAGAAATAGAAAAAAAAAATTCCAAAATATTGATGAAAAACCAAAAAAGATTTTTAATATTGCTGCTGGAATATATATTCTTTCTAATAAATTAAACTTTAGTTTCCTAAAAAACAATAAATTTGATATGCCTGATTTATTAAATAAATTTGCCAAAAAAAAATTAAATATATGTGTTTATCCTATTGAAGAATATTGGATTGATATTGGAAATACAAACGAATTAGAAAGAGCAAAATTAGAATTTTCAGATGAGTTCAATTAAATTATTAATTAAACTTATATTTTAATAAATACTTATTGTATCTCTTATATAACGAATTATTTGAGAATGACCAATTTTTACAAACTCTTTCGTATATACTTTTTATAAAAATTTTTTTTCCAATATAAAAATTACATTGTTCATTAGACATCTTTTTTTTAAATTTAAATAAATTATCATCACTGCTGCTGGAATTACCACCGCCTAAATAAAAGATTTTTCTTTTTATGTCTGATGTTTTCTGTATTGCAAAATAAATTAATGAATTTGATATACCAGATATTTTATAGTCTTTATTAATAGCAGAAAGAAAATAGTAGACATTTATTTTATCAAAAAGAATGATCGTTCCTCCTATTACTTCAGAAGATGATCTACATATTAATAAATAACCATTTTTTTTTATCAATTTTAGAAGCTCTTTATAAAATTTATCATTAAACTCATAAAACTTATGAACTTTTAAATTTTTCATATTTTCTAAATATATTTTTATAAAATCAAAATAATCACTATCTTTATGAGACTCTACAATCTCCAAATTATACTTTTTGTAATTATTTATCTGATTCATAATTTTTGAATTAAATATTTTAAAATTTTTATGATTGTCTAAATTATTTAAATTAAAAAATAAGTTTTTTCTTTCAACACTTATGTCACATGTTGTTCGAAGATTATGATTACTTAATAGAGGATTAAACCTTATAAATTCTGCAATAATATTATTTTTACAACACCATTGATCAAAAAAATTATTTGCTTGATTAATAAAATTTTTATCCTCTGAATTTGAAATTGGTCCATAAAAACCATATGGGCTTTCAATATCATAATATTTTATATTTTTATCTTTAATAAATTTATCATTAATTTCACTTTTTTGAAAAATATGTGCCCAACTTTTTTTATTTTTTTCAAATAGAAATAAATAGTTTTTAGAGTTTTTATTGGAATAAAGATTTATATAATCTATTGTCATATATAAGTTATTATATTTTTGAAATTTTGTATGAATGAAACTCTTTAAGTCAAAATTTTTATTTAACTCATATAATTTGAAATTAATATTTAGCATAAGTTAATATTTCATTAGAGAGAAGGTTTAGATCAGATATAGAATGTCTTTGGTCAATTGGCAAAGCTAAGAGATTGTTATAATAATACTTTGATTTTTTTAAATTTAGTTTATTTATTTGTTTAATTTCTGGCCAAATGTTTGGCAAAAAAATCCTTTTATCTTTAAGATTGTGAATAATTTTATTTTTTTGATTAGTAAATATTACAAAAAAAATTGGGAATATTTTTGAATTGATATTATTTTGATAGATATCAAAATTATTGCCTAGACGTTTTTTTAAGTATAACCAATTTCTTTTTCTTATTAATTGTATATTTATCCAATCAAATAAAAAAAATTGATTTAAACTTTGCTTATCTAAAGCTGTGTAGTTAATGTTTTTAGTTAAATATCTTTCATGTTTTTTGCCCTCACTAACGAAAGAATTTTCCAATCGATTGTTTAAAATGGAAGACTCAAAATACTTATCTTTTCTTTTAATCATATTTATTGGTTTTTTATTTTTTAATAAATTTAACCCATTATGATTATTTATTGTTAATTTATGATTAAACCATCCACCATAAATAGAACCTGAAAATTTTCGTATTGATAAAAATATATTTCTTTTTATAGAGGACTCTGAAAATAAATTTAAAGATAATAAATGAGTATAGTCTTCAATTAAGGTTATACTATTTTTTTTTAAATACGTACGGTCAATATTTATTTTTTTTCCAAAATAATGAATAACCAAAATAGCAGAATTTCTCTGTAATTTTATATTAGACCCAATCTTTTTATCTATATCATAAAATATATATTTTATTTTATTTTTTATAACTACATCTAACAAGCTTTTGCAAATAAATCCTGGTAAATATACTATAGAGTCTTTTATATTATACTTTTCTAAAAAATAATAAAAACCATCTCTGCCGCTTTTTGTAAATTGACCGTATTTAAAATTATTTAAAATATTATTTTTTTTTTGAGTTAAAAATTTATTAAAAAAAGTATACTCATTACCAATAAAAAATTTATCATTAATATTTTTATCAAATTCAATTAATTTCAAACTGTCTAAAAGTATTAAAGGTTCTACTTTTGAAAATAAATAATTATGAATATCTTTAACATTGAGTTTGGAAAAATTAATCTTTTTTTGGGCTATAATTAAACCATTATCAATTTTGTGATTTATATGATGGACGGTACATCCAAAAATATTTTGTCCATCTTTAATCATGTCTTTAATAGGATGAAGTCCTTTATAATCAGGTAAAATAGATGGGTGAGAATTTATATAAATTTTTTTTTGATCAATTAATTTTTTTTTTATCCTAAAATTAAGGCCCACAGAAATAACTAAATCGACTTTGGATTCATAAATTTTTTGTAAAATGTTATCTATATTATTTTTATTATAAAATTCTAATTTAGATCTTGATTTATAAAATAAATCAATTTTACTTTTAAATTCTGTGTAAATTTTGACTATTTTTAATTTCTCTTGTAGTGCTTCTAAAGACTCTAATCTAGTTCCAATATAGATTGCTGATCTCATAAATATTTTTTTAGTTTTTTTAAAATAATATTTGAAGCATTACCATTGCCATACTTAAATTTTTGTGTCTTAATAGCTTTTTTAAATACAGTGCTATAACATTTTTTTATTGCTCTTTCCAAGTCTTTTTTTTTGTAAGAAATATTTATAATTGACTTATGAAAATATCTACCGTCCTGTCTATTACCAATATTTATAGTAGGTACTCTATGGTATGGAGCCTCAATTATAGCTGATGATGAATTGCCTATAACAAAATCACAATGTTTTATCATATTATTATAGTCCTCAAATCCTAGCGACTCTAAATACTTAATATCAAATTTTTTTTTTAATTTTTGTAATATTTTAATAATTTTTGAACTATCATTTTCATAATTAGGTAATGTGAATACGGTTTGTACATTATTTTTTTTTAATAAATTAAAAATTAACTTAATTTTTTCTTCATAATCTAGATATTCACTTTCTAAGCTTGGATGTAATGTCAATAAAGTAAGTGATTTATTTAAGTTTAAATCATATTTTTCAAATATCTCTTTTTTACTTAAATATTTTATATTCTTAAATCTTTCAATTGCTAAAGATCCTGAAATAAAAATATTTTTCTTATCAATTCCTTGATTAATTAAATTCTTTTTATGTTCTTTTAATAATACGAAGTGGTATAATGAAGAAATAGATATAATTTTTCTCACATTGTTGTCTAAAGAGCCTAAAGTTTGATCCCCTCCACCAATATGGATTATTTTTTTTTTGTATTGTAATGCTAAGGGTAAAATTGATAAAAGTTCAAATCTATCTCCAAGAATACAAATAAACTCAAAATTATTTTTTGAAAATATTTCATTTAATTTTTTTGTGGTGCTTATTAAATTAATAATTATAGAAGACTTATTATCCTTTGTAATAAACTCATTAAGCTTTTTATCTATTTTAATTGAGTCTTTTTTTATCTCATTTATGGTTTTTCCATAAATTTTAGATAAATGGGTACCTCCAACAAATAACTTTATCTTAAAAAATGAGTCATTTTTTAATCTTGATATGAGGGGTGATAAAATACCAAATTCTGATCTAGAGAAAGAAAAAAAAGCGATACTTTTCATTAAGTTATTTTATTCCATTTTATTAGCTCATCTTGTTTAAATTCCAATTTTGCCTTTTTACCTAGAATCTTATCCAAATATTTTGGTTGTATTCCATCACCTGGTCTTTTTAAACCAATATTATTATTTGTAAAAATCTCATTTATCTTTATTGGTTTAACAGCAACTATACTTCTTCTAGCAAAATTTTTCATAGATGACTCTTTTTTTGTAATAATTTTTTTATCAACTCCTAGTAAATTTTCAATTTGTCTTATATTTTTTACAAATTTTTTAAGTTCATTTTTATTTAATGAAATTTTATGATCTGGTCCTTTACTAAGCTTGCTTAAAGTAAAATGTTTTTCAATAAACTGAGCACCCATTGCAACAGCTGCTTTTGAAGCTTCAAAACCGATTGTATGGTCGCTAAAACCGACAACATTATTTAATTTCTTAAGTGTATTAATAAATTTTAGATTTAAATCAGCCTCGTTAGTAGGATACAAAGATACACAATGCATTATAATTAAATTTATTTTTTTTGAATAATTTTTTAAGATTTTGATAGCTTCTTTTATTTCATGAATTTTGCTCATACCTGTGCTTAAAATTACTGTTTTAAAATTTTTTGAAATAAATTCTAATAATTTATAATTAGTAATTTCACCAGATCCAATTTTTATATAATTTATCTTTAGATCTTTTTTGAGAAATTTTGCAGAAGAAATATCAAAGCAAGATGCCATATAGTTAATAGAGTATTTATCACAAATTTTTTTTATTTTCTTATGATCTGCATAAGTAAGTTCATAATTTTTTGCCATCCCAAGCATATCTTTTTGATTATTATTTTTTTTTTGATAGGGGGCTAATTTAGTGAATTTAGAAATTTGCTCATCTGCCCTAAATATTTGAAATTTGATTGCATCAACATTTGCTTCTTTAGCACATTTGATCAATTTTTCGGCCTCCAAAATACTACCATTATGATTTACACCTGCTTCAGCAATAATGAATGCTCTTTTCAGATTTAAAAAAATATTCATGATGATGTCTAATTAAAGAAAATTATATCATTTTATTAGTATTGAATTAATAATATGTTCATAGATGGAAGCTTAAAATTATCTTAAAACTTAAAAATAATGAAATTTGTAAATAGAACATATGCTATTGTTTTAGCAAGAAAAAACTCAAAAAGAATTACTAGCAAAAACACTATATTATTTAAAAATAAACCTTTAATAGAGTGGACCTTTGAAGAGGCAAGAAAATCAAAACACATATTCAAAATTTTATGTAGTACTGATGATGGAAGTATAATATCTAGGTATAAGAATTTAGATAAAATTGAATTTCCTTTCAAGAGGCCAAAATATTTATCGAAAAACTCCACAACATCTGAGGATACTATTAAACATTTATTAAATTTTTATTTAAAAAAAAATAATTATTTACCAAGAAATATTATACTTTTACAGCCTACATCTCCACTAAGAACAGTAAAACATATAAATAAATCTTTGATTAAATATAGGCAAAATAAATGCTGTAGCTTGATATCAATAACAAAAATTTCTCATACTTATAAAACAATTAACTCTAGATTAAAAAAGATAAAAAATATTTATAAATTTAATGGAGCAATTTTTATCTTTGATACTAAAAAATTTTTGAACACTAATAAAATTTATCAATCTGATTGTACATATTTTTATAAAATGGATGAAAAAAGCTCACTTGATTTAGATTATCCTCATCAATTAGTTTAAAATGAAAAATAAAATTTTAATTTTTATTGAATTTCCTTTAACTAAAAGGGATTACTACAGATTTGGAATTAATCAACTTAGTAATTTATTCCAAATAATAATTATTGATTTTACGTATTTTAATAATGTTGTTTTTAAAAATAAAAAATATAAAGAATATAATCCAAATAATATAGAATACACAAAATTAAATAATTTTTCTGACTATTTATCAATACTTAAAAAAAATAAAAATATTAAATGTATAGATTTTCTTAATGATAATATAAGAAATAAAATTCTTAGATTTGTATCCTCTATCTATAAACTAAAATTAATAAGGACGAGTCATGGTGTAATACCGATAGATGAAAGAAATAATAAAATAAAAGTTTTTTTAAGAAAATTATTTTATGAGCATAGTAGTTACTACATATATTCGATAAGTTGTTTAAAAGCTAAAAATTTAGTAACACAATATAAAATATACTCACATACATTTGACTATGATATTTATTTAAAAAATAATATTGATTTATCGAAACAAGATGCATATAGAAATATAGTATTTATTGATCAAAATTTACCTAATAATACAGATTTTATTTTTAATAAGAGTAGCACGGTTTCGGAAAGTAATTACTATTCTGAGGTATACAGCTTTCTAAAAAAAATGTCTCAAGATAATAAAGATATTAAAATTAATATAGCACTTCACCCAAAAACTGATGATTTTATTATAAAAAAGTATTTTATTAGTTTTTTTCAGGCCAAAAATAAAACTATTCAGATGATCAAAAATTCTGATTTAGTAATAACCCATTATTCTACTGCTCTAAATTTTGCCTATCTTTATAACAAACCTATTTTGATTATATATACAGATGAAATGAAAAAGAAAAAATTTTATAAAAATTTTTTATTGCCATGTGCAGAACAAATTGGGCAAGAACCCTATAATATAAGTAAAAATAAAAATTTAAATATAGAGAATTATTTAAATAATTACTCAATTAGTTACTCAAATTATATAAATAACTATATTAAACATCCTTTGAGTGAGAATATGAACTCTTGGGAAATACTTTCAAATTTTATTTTAAAAAATAATTTATGAAAATTTACAATTCAAAATTTTATCATGGATTAATGTTTCATCACTTTCATGATTTGAAAAATTATAAAAAAACTCAAGGGTCAATATCAAAAGATGAATTATATAAAATCATTAAATTTGTTGGAATAAAAAATATTTTAACACCAATAAAATTTATTGAATTATTGAATATAAATAAACTAAAAAAAAATCATTTGTGCATAACGTTTGATGATGGTTTGAGAAGCCAATATGATATAGCTTTACCTTTATTAGAGGACTTAAACTTAAAATCTTTTTATTTTATCCATACATCACATTTCGATGGAACTCCTGATTTTTTGGAGGTATTCAGGTATTTTAGAAATTTTTTTTATGATAATGTTGATGATTTTTATTCTGATTTTTTCAGAGAGTCAAAATTAAATATGAATAAAATTAAAACACAATTCAAAGAAAATATTAAGAATAATAAAAGACATTTTAAATTTTATAGTTTAAATGATGTTATTTTTCGAATAGCTAGAGATAAAATTTTAACTAAAAAACAATATGAAAGTGTTATGTTTGAATTATTTAGTTTAAAGAAATTTAATTATAAGTTAATTTCGAAAAAACTTTTTTTTAATAAATCTCAAATTAAGACATTGAACAAATTAGGACATGAGATTGGTTTACATAGTAGTACACACCCAACAAATATTAAGAGAATGAGTAACAAAGATCAAAAAAAAGAGTATTTTGATAATTACAATAATATTAAAAAGATTATTAATAAGGATATTTTTTCAATGTCACATCCTTGCGGAAGATATAACAAATACACGCTTAATTTATTGAAAGATTTAAAATTAAAAATAGGCTTTAAAAATAATATGAATAATAAAAGTAGAGTTAGCTCTATTAAAATGAATAATTACTTTGAAGTTTCAAGATGTGATAATGCAGATATTTTAAGAATGATTAATAAATGAAAATTACTATTTTTACTGGAAATCAAACTAGGCATAATTTTTTTATAAATCTACTTTCAAATATTTCTGATGAATTATTTGTAATACAAGAGTGTAATACTATCTTTCCAGCATATCTTGAAAGCCACTATAAAGTTTCTGAAACTATGAAAAGTTATTTTGATAGAGTTAAGAAAGCTCAAAATTTTTTTTTTGGCAATTCATATATTAAATCAAATAACAAGATAAATCTCCTACCTATTAAACTTTATGATTTAAATAAATTAAATTTGTCAAAAATATCTGATTTTTTAAATAGTGATATATATTTAGTTTTTGGAAGTAGTTTTATTAAGGGTGAACTTGTAAATTATCTTATTGAAAAAAAAGCAATAAATATTCATATGGGTATTGCTCCTTTTTATAGGGGAGCAGATTGTAATTTTTGGGCAATTTATGATGATAATCCTCATCTAGTTGGGTCCACAGTACATTTATTATCTAAAAGATTAGATAGCGGTGAGATTTTATTTCATGCTTTATCTAATATTAAAAATGATCCTTTTGAATATTCAATGTCTACTGTCAAGTCAGTATTTAATTCAATTATAAGTAAAATTGAAGATAAAACATTACTAACCCTAAAATCTCATTCGCAAAAAAAAAATTTACAAATTAGATACTCAGTTAAAGATGATTTTACAGATATAGTTGTGAAAGAATACATGATGAAAAAAATCAATTTGATGTCAAAAAAATTCGACGATAAATTATTGATAAATCCTTTCGTTTTAGAAAATTAAAAAAATATGAATCAAAAAAAAAAATTTTGTTTTATTATTGAAACCCCATTGTCTAAAAGAGATGAAGAGAGATTTGGGTTAAATATAATATCAACAAAATTTCAGATAATTATAATAGATTTATCTATAATCAGATTAAAAAGAAGAAGATTATTATATTGTAATAAAGATTTAGATGACTTAAGAAACAAATATAAATATTATGAGGTTAGAAAGTCTTATCAATTACTTTCGATTATGAATGATCAAATAGAGTATTTTGTTGATTATTCATCGGGTGAATATTTTACGTCTATAATTGCCTTACTTATTATAAAATACAGAAATAAGAAGGTCATTTTTACTACTCATGGAATAAGTCCGATACATTCAACAAGCTTAAGTAAACAATTAAAGAAAAGACTATTATTTAAATCAATTTCAAATATTAGATATTTAATTGATAGAATTTACAAATATCCTTTTAAATTTATTAACACTTTAAATGTAAATATATTAGGAGTGAGCTGTTTGAAAGTTCTAAAAGATAATTTAATAAAAAGAAATATTATTAATAGCTCAACAAAAATTGTTTTTAATCATAGCTTTGATTATGATCTTTATTTAAAACATAGAAATGAAATAAAAATTTCAGACGAATATATTTTATTTCTGTGCCAAGATTATACAAATCATCCTGATTTAAAAATTCAAGGAAGGAAACAAATTGACAAAAAAAGATATTACAATGATTTAAAAAAGTTTTTTAGCGAATTGGAAAATTTGTTTAATAAGAAAATTTTAATTTCTGTTCATCCAAGGTCAAATCTAAAACATAATAAGTTATACTGGGGTAAATTTAATTTTAGTTATGAAAAAAGTCTATTTTTATCTGCGAAAGCATCAATTGTCTTAACACATCATTCAACTGCAGTAAGTTTTCCTATTATTTACAAAAAGCCAATCATCTTCTTTACCTCAAATTTAATTAATAATAATTTTGTTGAACCTGTAAGGATTAAAGAAATGGCAAGCTCTTTAAATAAAAAAGTAATTAATTTAGATGACTATAATACAGACTCAATACTAAGTTCATCATTAGTTAATAACTATGATTACGATCAGTATATATCAAATTATGTAAAACATCCTAATTCAAAAGATATTAATTCATGGGAGTTAATGATTCAGGATTTAAATTGAGTAAAAAAATTTATATTGTTCATTGCATTGATGCTGAAGGTCCACTAAGTGAAGATTTTAAATCTACATTAAAAAGAGCAAGAAATATATTTGATAAGCCCATCAAAAATTATAAAAGTTTAAAAGATTTTCTTAAAAATAATAAATCTCTTTCGAAAAAAGAGTTAAAAGAGTTTAAATTTATTTTTTCAAAACATATCCTTAATTATAACAAAAATTGGGCAGATATTTCAAACATGATAAGTATTCTATTTTCAAAAGAATTTTTAGAAAAATACAAAGATAGTTTAGGTAATTATTGGGTATACAATTTTTTTATTCTTGATCATGTTTTTTATGACAAAAACCCTCGAAAAAGATCATTAGGTTTTCATAAAGTATATGAATTCTATAAAAAAAAATTAAAAACAAATAATACTTTTGGTTTTCATTATCACCCTCATTCGCTGACAAATGAGGCTCACCATAGTGGGACCTCTTGGATTGACGAGCATAATAAATTAAATCAAATAATATCAAGAAAAATAATTGATAAAGAATGGTTTCCTGCGGTTAATAGATGTGGTTTTCATGTTACTAAGCCTGATAGTCATTGGTTTTTGGAACAATATATTCCTTTTGACATATCTAATAATTCTTCTTATGACAAAAATAAAAACATACAAAATGATATTTCTCTGGGAAATTATGGGGATTGGACAAGATCGTCTAAAAGTTGGGTGCCCTATCATCCTTCCCATGAGGATTACCAAGTTGAAGGAAATTGTAAAAGATTAATTGCAAGGTGCCTTAATCTAAATACTAGATATAACAATTTTAATAAAAAAGAGGCAGAATATGCATTCAATGAAGCTAATAATGGGAAAAATATTTTATTAGGTTTAACTAACCATGATCACAGGGATATGACTTACGATGTAGAAACAACTCATAATATTTTAAAACATTTATCTAAAAAATACCCAAAAGTTAAGTTTATATATTCTGATGCTGTTGAGGCATTTAGGAAAACGATGAGATTGAAAAAAAAAGACTATATAAAATTTAAAGTAAAATTTGACAGAGGAAATCTTTCCAAAAAACTTTATATTTATATTGAAAGTAATCAAAAAATCTTTGGATCACAGCCATACTTTTGTTTTAAGGATAAGAAAAATAGATACTTTCATGACAATTTGGTAACTCTAAAACCCGGTTTCAAATGGAGATATTGCTTTTTTGAGGAAAATGTTGCACCTTTAAAAATAAAAAATATAGCCTTTGCAGCTAATAATGACTTTGGAAGAACAACTGTTATAAATTTTGACGAAAATCTTAAAAGAAAAAATGTTTTTTTAAATTGATATCCCAAAGTCAAACTTTAATCACAGGAGTGTATAGAACAGGATCAGAATTTTTAACTTATTTAATAGATACGCATCCAGATGTTATGGCTTCAATGTATAAAATTAATTTAATGAGATTTTATTATGGGAAATATGGTGAGTCTAATAATATTGATATATCTAATCTAATTGATGACTTATCTTTTAGATTAAAAAGACGATATGGTATTTCAATAGATAAAACAAAATATAAGAAGGCATTAGATAATAAATCATACGGCTTCATTTATGAATATCTTATGGTAGAACTATTTTTAAAAGGAAGTGGAAAAACACACTGGGCCGAAAAAAATCAATTAGAGTGGAGAAATCTCTCTAAATTTATTGACATAATGCCAAATGGAAAAGGTATTCATATTATTAGAGATCCAAGATCTGTATTTTTATCTTTTAAAAAAAATACAAATTCTAAAGAAATAGGCTCTGTATATGGGGCAGTATTCAACTGTTTAGATTCAATGAGTTATGCATTAAATAGTCATATAAAAAACAAAAATATTCATGTTATTAATTATTCAGATCTTGTAGAGAATCCATTATTTGAGCTTGAGAAGATTTTTAATTTTCTGAATGTGAACATCAATAAAATAAATACAAAAGTTATTGAAAAAATAATTAACAAAAACATAAATAGCTCTTTCCAAAAAAGTAATGAAAAATTCGATAAAAATAAAACAATTAATCGATGGAAAGATGAGTTAGAAGATAATGATATATCATTTATTGAACAAATATGTGGTAAAGAAATGGAAAAATTAGGTTTTCAGAAAATATCCAAAAAAAATATAAATATAGAAAAATTTGCAAACAAAAAATTTCAAAACAATATCTTATTGAAAAAAACCTTTGGTAACTTCTTAGAAACAGGTAAAGGTTTTCAGAAATTTCCTTCTGATCCACTAGATCCAAAAAATTGGTCTATATAAAAAATTTTTTTATATATTCTGATATTTTATCAATTTGAAAATTTTTAAGATTGGTTGAACTTGGTAGATGTAAGCATTTACTATATATTTTCTCTGTAATTGGATAATTCTTCAAATTTAATTTTTTAATATGATTTGCTTTGTATATGGGGTTAATCATGGGTCTTGTTTCAATATTATTTTTTATCAAAAAATTTTGAAGTTTATTTCTTGCTATATTATTTTTTAAAATTATTGTAAAAAACCAATTAGCATTCTTTGAAGATTGATTAACTTTTAAAATATTAAAATTTTTATTATCTTTTAGGAGGTTGAAATATCTATTAAATATTTTTTGCCTTTTATTTGTTATATATTTTAAGTTATCTAATTGACCCAAGCCTATTCCTGCCTGCATATTTGTCATTCTATAATTAAAACCCAACGATATGTGTTTGTATCTTTTTTCTCTTGACATACCATGGTCTCTCATCACCAATAGTTTATTGTAGTAAGAAAGGTTATTAGTAAGTACTGCTCCACCTTCACCAGTAGTAATAATTTTATTTGCAAAAAAACTAAGTACTGACATATCGCCAAAAGATCCTAACTTTTTGTTATTAAAAGTGCCCATAAATGCCTCTGCATTATCTTCAATTAATTTTAATTTGTATTTCCTTGAAATTTTAATTAACTCATTGATATTTGCAGGTTGCCCAAATTGATTAACAAAAATAATAGCTTTGGTTTTTTTTGTAATAAATTTTTCTATTTTATTTGTATCAATATTTAATGTAATTGGGTCTATATCTACGAGCACCAGTTTTGCTTTAGTGAGAAGTATCATATTAGCTGGAGAAATAAATGATAGTGCCGGGCAAATAACCTCATCTCCCTCTTTTATGCCTAATACCGATAATGATAAATGTATTGCTGTTGTGCAACTTGAGGTAGCAACACAGTGTTTAACGCTGTGTATTTTAGCTAAACGCTCTTCAAATTCTTTAACATATCCACCTTGACTAGATATCCAATTTGAATTTAAACAATTTGAAACATATTTTTTTTCTTTACTTGTTAAATATGGTTCAAATATTGGTATAAAATCATTTTGGATCCTCATAAGTTGTTGTAATGATTTTGCCTAAGAAATGAATAAACTTTAATTAATGACATTATGCCATCGTCTAAACTATATTTAGGTTTCCAACCTGTAGCTTCGATTTTCTCATTACTAATTATATAGTTTCTTTGATCCTTATCCTTATTAAATTCATTTATCTCAATTGCTAAATTTGGGATATATTTTTTTATTTTATTGCATAATTCAAGTTTAGATAAATTAGCACTAGATAAACCAACATTAAAAATTTTATTTCTATACGTAGAAGGTTTTGAAATAATTTTTTCCATAAGTATTGCTATATCCATAACATGTATATAGTTTCTTTTAAAATTTGGTTCGAATAGAACAATATAATTATCCCTATAGGCTTTAAGTGTGAAATCATTTACAAGTAAATCTGTTCTCATACGGAAAGAAGGGCCAAATACAGTTGCTAATCTGAGTGAGACGGAGTTTTTTCTGCCCATTATTTCTTTTTCTGCCATTACTTTAGTCATTCCATAATGTGAAATTGGTTTTAATGGGCTTTTTTCATCCAAGGCAATGTTATCATTTGATACTCCATAGCCGCTGTTTGATACAGGTAATAATATGAACTGATCTTTAGAAGAAAATTTAACTATATTCTGAATCTGTCTTAAGTTTATATCGATGGCTAGTTTTTTATCAGCTTCACATGCAGGCGCCCCAACTATTGCCGCCAGAGGAATAATAGTATCTTTATTTTTAATTGCTTGTTTTAAAATATTTTTATCTCTTACATCTCCTTTTATTAGAGAAAAATTTTTATAACTACAATGAAAAAGTAAGCTGTTCTGACTGTAATTAAAATTATCTAAAACAGACACTTTGTAACCTTTTTTCAAAAGATAATTACATAATACAGAGCCAATATAACCAGCTCCACCAGTTATCAATACGTTATGATTTTTCATTTAATTTATTAAGAACTTCCAATGTAATAGGTGTATTAATCTCAATATCTATTGGTGACTTTTTTCCAATTAGATCATCAAAATATTTTGGCTCTAATCCAATACCTCCAGTTCTTTTAGTAAAAATATTTTTATAAGAAAAAATATCATCTTTTTTTATATTAGATGTGCTAACTAAAAACTTTTTCAATTTGCTATAATTAGCCTCCTCTGATTTTGAAATTGTTTTTTCAAATAAACCAAGTGATTTTTCTCCATCTCTTATCATTTTAATTAAATTTTTTAATTCACTTGGTTCTAAAGAGGCTCTGTGATCAGGTCCAGGTAAAGATTTATCAATTGTAAAGTGGGTTTCATATATAGAAGATCCTAGACCAATAGATACTATTGCAGGCACAGTTGAATTGACATGGTCAGAGTATCCTGAAACTAAATTAAATTTTTTTTTAAAAGTGTTTATTACATTTAAGTTTGTATCCTCAATGGGTGCTGGATAACTTCCAGTGCATTGCATTATAATAATATCATCTAAACCTTGTTCCTTAATAGTTTTAATACTTAATTCTATGTCATCAATATTTATCATTGCTGTAGATAGTATAATGGGAACTTTTTGTTTAGCCATGTACCTTAAAAAAGGAATATTATTGTTATCAGTTGATGCTACTTTAATAAGTTCAATGTCATACTCTAAAAGTTTATTTAAACTTTTAATATCGTATGGGGTAGATAAGAATAAGATATTTTTTTTTTTACAGTAAGCAACTATCTCATCATGCATATCATTACTTATTTCTTGAGACTTTAGAAGTTCGTACCAAGACTGATCTTCATCTGAACCTGTTGTCTCTAAATGGTATTGTGCTTTTGGTGCTTTTTTAAGAATAATTTCATCTGCAAGAAAAGACTGAAATTTTACAGCATCAGCACCCGCATTTACTGCTTCATCTATTAATTTGTAAGCTAAATCAGTACTACCATTATGATTAACGCCTGCTTCAGCAATAATAAAGGTTGGATTGCCTGGGCCTATTTTTCTTCCTGATTTTAAAACGATACTATTCATAGTGAAGATCTCAATATATCTAAGCTAGCATGTACATCATTACAAGATGTATTTCTAAGCTCTAATATTAAATTTTTATCTTTAATAAATCTGAAATAATCAAAAATATATGAGTTTTTCGATATAGGTAAGTGTTGATCATAAAAACCATCGTTATCACTCAATTCAACTAAAATTATATTTTTATTTATCTTTTCAATAAATTTCATTAAATCAAAAGAATTCTCTTTTGAGGATAAATATGAATGAGCTAAGTTGAGGTTAAAATAAATATTTTCATTATTAAAATTTTCCAAAAATTCATCATATTCACTAGGTATTTGTAAGATTAAATTATCTGATGATGTTCTAGAACCCATAGTTTCAATACATATTTTGATATTTTTTTTATTTGAATAATCTAGGATTTTGGCGAAAGAGTCTAGGAAATGACTAAATGCAATTTTATGTCCTGTTTTTATTTCAGAATAAGTAAAATCATAATTATTATTTTCTCTAATATCCGGTTTTGGATCTGATTTAAAGCCAGGGTGTATGGTATACAATTCAATATTGTTTTCTGAGCAAAAATCTATTGACTTTTTTATAAATAGAATTGACTCATTTCTAATTTTTTTACTTTCTGATGCAATATTCACAACAAAATTAGTTAAATCTTTTCTAGGAGGGAAATAGTTGTGATTAATTATTTTCTTGCTGTTAATTTTATTCAAAACAGATTTATAATTTTCCTCAAAAGTGTGATTTGAAGATAATTCAACCCCATCAATATCAAAGTCTTCGCTGATGATTAAGTCAATTGCTTCAGAAAATTTTGTGTTATTTAATCCATAAAATGATGTAGATAAGAATATCATAATTTATTTTTTAATTTTGTATAATCATCAACATTCAAAATATATTTATTTTTGTACCTAGCTGGTTTCATAGGTGGAAAAATCATAGCTCTGATGAATCTCTCGATTTGTTGTATGCTCCATTCTGGGTTTATTTTCCCATCGTAAGGAGCGCCTCTGTTGTAATAAGACTTATCAATTTTTTTTTGAATTCTTCCTCTAAAACCGTTAAGAATTTTATTCATTACAATATTAAAATTTTTTAAAGACTCAAACATTACTCTATAGTAAGCAGTTGACTGTAAATCAAAACATTCAAGTTCAATTTTTTTTTGATATAGAATATCTCCACTATCAATTTTTTTATTAATTAAATGATAAGTATATCCTATAAATTTTTCATTATTTATCATAGACCAAGTTACGCTACTACATCCTTTATAATAAGGTAAAATTGATGGATGAATATTAAATCCACATATCTTTGTAAGTTTAATTACTTCTGATGGAATAATATATTTATATGAAACTGATGCAATTATATCTGGTTTAAAAGGTAAATTTTTCTTAGAAATTTTTTTTGATGAATATTTAACTTTGTATTTTTTGCATAGATTTTTTAGTGATGGTATGAAGTATTCTGAATTATGTGTGTATACATAAATATCAGATATATCAGATCTATTTATTAAAATTGATAGGGCCTTACAACCGCTCCAATTATAGCCACATAAAATTACTTTTATTTTTTTACTATCCAACTTTGAGTGCCTTTTGAAGTAAAATCAAAGTTTATTATTTCTACTTTATTTTTTTTTAGCATATTTAATAAAATTTGTTTTTTATCTGAATTTACATAAAAAAGAAAATGACCCCCGCCTCCTGTGCCAAGTAGTCTTCCGCCTAAGGCTCCGATGTCAATGGCTTTTGAATATAATTCATTAATAAATTTATTTGAAACACTTTGATTCTTTTGTTTTTTAAGTTTCCAAGCAATATCAAAAAGTCTGCCAACCTTATCATAGTTTTCTGTTAATAATTCCTTTAAAATATCTGAGGCAATATTTCTAAATTTAATATTTAATTTTTGATCTAAATTTTCTTGGTTAATGTTTTGGATTTTTTTCCCTAAATGTTTGGTTTTTAGGTTACACAAAATAATTCTTTCTCTAAATTCTTTTAGAATATTTTCATCAATATTTATTGGGTAAACAATATTATGTTTTCTGCTAAATTCGATTTTGCACAATCCACCAAAGACTGTTCCGTATTGATCTTGCCATCCACCTTTTATACCTAAATCTAACCTTTCTATTTCAAATGCCAATTCAGAGATTTCATATTTATTCAAATCAAATTGTTGTAATTTAGCTATAGATGAGATAGTTGAAGCTATTACTGCCGCTGATCCTCCTAGACCAGAGCTTGGTTTAAAATCACAATTTATTTGAATTTTAAATCCAAACTTAGGTTTCATTCTTAAAATTGAAGCTATAATTAAAGATAGTTTTTTATCTTTGTTTTTTTTGAGTGCTTCATAATTTTCAAACTTTCTTGTTATTCGAAAGTCTTCTGAAATGATAATAATTTTACTATCATCTCTTTTAGTCACTAATACTCTTGCATATAAATTTGTAGTAATAAGCAAAGATGATCCTTTAGATTTAAGGAAATATTTTGAAAAATCAGTTCCACCACCTGATAAACTAATTCTAGCTGGAGACTGAGCTCTTACTGATCTAGTAGTTAATTCTAATTCTTTTGGGGACTTTATTATTTCAATTAGTTGCTTTTTATTATCTAAGACAGGTACTTGTTTGATCTTTGAGTCAAACAATTTCAGGGCTTCTTCTCTTTTATATCCAGATTTTAAAAATAAAAAATTTTTATTCATACAAACAGTACATTTATCTTGAAGTGTATAACCTTGGAGGAGTTTCTTTCTAATATCTCCATCAGTAATTACACCAACAACAGATTTTTTTTTATTCACAACCATTGATATTCCAATAGCAGAATTTTTTAAATTATTTAGTACATCCTTTATAATTGAATTATCTTTTACTAAATACTTTTCATTAATTTTCATTTTATTAGAGATAATCATTATTTTTGATAAGAAGTTCAATAAATTTAAAATCTTCACTTGTGTCTATCTCAAAAGATTTAAGATATGGGATTTCTAAAAATCCAATTTTTCCTGAAATTCTACACTTTGACTTTATTAAGTTATTTTTTTTAGTAATATAAAATGATCCTGTTTCAATATGGTTTTCATCAGTTTCTTGCTGTCTCATCTTTCTAGAATTTAAATCATATATTGGCTTTTTATTTATCCATACTTTATGTGGTATTTTTGAGACTGTAATAACACTATCATATCTGCTCATCATATTTAGACCATTATTTATATCAACCGACGAAGTTAGTGGAGAGGTTGGTTGTAAAAAAACTAAAATATCAAAGTCAATTTGATCAGAAAAGTGCAATAATGCCTCCTCACTACTGGATAAATCACCAGAGATTTCATCAGGTCTTTTTATAGTTTTCGCACCAAGATCATTTGCTATCGTTAAAATTTCATCATCGTCTGAACTAATCCATGTTTCATTTACTATAGAGTTTAATGAAGCTGTTATGGTATAGTAAATAAGTGGATGTCCATTTAATAACATAATATTTTTTCTTGGTACGCCTTTACTTCCACCTCTAGCTAATATTACCGAAACAATTTTGGTCATACTTTATTTGTAATATTTAGTTTATTATTAGCCAAATTAAAAATTTTATTACATTTTTTTAAACTTGAAATTTTGTGTGATATGAAAATAACTGTTTTTTGATAATTTTTAGAGAAGATTTCATCCGTTACTTTTAATTCAGTATCTTTGTCTAACGCACTGGTGCCCTCATCTATAAATATAAGATTTGGATTAGTAATTAACATTCTTATTAAGAGAATTCTTTGCTTCTCACCACCTGATATTTTTATTCCTGAGGAACCTACGTAAGACTCTAATGAAAGCTTTCTACCCAAAATCATATTGTCCAATCTAAATTTTTTTAATAACCTATCAAAATTTTTAACGATTTTTTTTGTTGGTTTTGTATCTAAAAATACATTATTCTTTATTGTGTCATCAATTATAAATGCCTCCTGAGAGAGGAAACCTAAATTACCAAAAAAGTAATTTTCTTTTTCATAATCTATTTTTGTTTTGTTTATAAATATTTCACCACTATTAGGTTTAATTAGTCCAAGCATTAAATTAATTAAAGTAGTTTTACCTGAACCTGTCGTACCAACTATTCCTATTTTATCATTTTTATCAATCTTAAAACTAAAATTATTAATGATTGTTTTACCATTTATTACGTAGCTAATATTTTTAAATTCAAGTGAATTAAATTTTTTAATAAATATTTGCTTTAATAACTTTTTCTTGTCTATTTGCAAATTAAACATTTCACTTTTGATCAAATTGAAACTTGGATTGAGAAATTTCATGTTAGTAAAATTTTGTGTTAAGATATTAAACATTGGTATAAATCTAACCAAAATTACCCCAACAAATGCAAAGATTTGTAATGAATTCTCTATATTATTTTCTGATAAATCACTTAAATAAATAATTAAGAAAAGTGCGGATATTGAAATGATTTCAAAATAAGATCTTGTAGATTTAAAAATAACTTGAGATTTTAAGGAGATATTTTCAATTTTATTGACTGAATTTTTAAAGATTGATGTAAAAAAACTAGAGTTATTGAGTAATTTTATTTCTTTAATTGAACTTATTGTTTCACTTACGTTTTTAAATAAATTTTTTCGTTGACTCATTAATTCTTTACCCCAATTCATTAATTTTAATCTAAAAATAAAAATATAAATAAGAGCTGATAAAAGAATGTACATAGAAATTGATATTGAAATTAATGGTTTAAGAGTAACTGCTAAAATACCAATACCAATTAACACAATAAATTCTCTCATAAAAACTAAAAATAATAAAATTGCTTGACAACATTTAGTAACTTCGTCAACAAGATTTCTTGTAATTTCAGAGGGATTTTTTCCTACGAAAAAGTCATAGGGCTTGTTGAGATAATAAGAAAATAATCTTTGAGATATGTCACTCTTTAATTTAGCTACTAAATTATTTTCGAAATAAATTATAAAAAGTAAAAAGATATTTTTTAAAAAAAATAAAAAAACTAGTAAGCCAGTTAATGAGTAGACAATAAAAGAAAAACTATAGTTTTTTATATCAACGTATCTAGATAGATATAAGGAATATTCATCAAAATTTGTAATAAAACCTATAAAAAGTGGTATGGAACCTAAAGATAAAATTTCAAGAAAAACTGAAATAACCATAAATAAAAAGAGTAATACCATTAAATTGAAGTGTTTCTGACTTATAATAGATCTGATACCAAAAAATATATTAACTAAAGTCTTCAAATCAAAATGTGCTTAATTATAAAATACATTATTAAAAATTATTTTTAATAAAACAACTATGCATGAAAATTTTATAGCACTCTTGTATATGAGATGTAATTTTTGTATCAAAAGAGAAAATATTTATTTTTTCCAAATTTTTATCATAATTATTACCTGTAAAAATGAAGGTGTTTTTTTTATTTATATTTTTACCTTGTATTAATTTAATAATATTTTTTGATCTTCCACTTGTTGATAAAATTATTAATAAGAAATCATCGCTCTTAAATGGATTAATCTCTCTTCTGAAACTATCAGCATAAGAGTAATCATTTGAAATTGCAGTTAGTGATGAAGCATTAGAACCTAGAACAAATGATTTGTATGGGGGTCTGTTTTTATTAATTAATTTTCCAGTAATTTCTGATGAAAAATGAAGTGAATCTGCGTAACTACCACCATTTCCAGCGAATAAAAAAATTTTGTTTTTTCTTGCAGTTAAATTGACCTTATTTTCAAATTTTTGGATAAGTCTTTGATTTAATTTAATTTTTATAAAACTTGAGTAGACTCTTGATACTTTCTCAAAATATTCATTGTAAAAATTCATTATTTAATTACTAAGTTTTTTTCTAATTTCTTTTTCTTGAGGTGTTATTAATTTTTTAGGCTGACCAATAGCTTTCTCAGCTGTCCTCAACCTTACTAATAACCTATCCATACCTGAAATAGTTAAACTTGACTTATGGTCTGTTCCCCACATCTCATGATTTAGAGTTACATGTCTTTCTATCAATTTTGCTCCCAACGCTACGGCTATTACAGTTGGTTCTATATTATATTCATGGCCTGAATAACCTACGGTACACTTATATCTATCAATATAAAATGGAATAAGTGAGAGATTAAGATCCTCAATTGGGGCTGGATAAGTGCTGTTAGTATGAAGTAAACAGTAATTACTATTGTGCTTTGATATAATATTTACTGCTTCATCAATTTCTTTAATTTCGCACATACCAGTACTAAAAATTAAAGGGATTTTAGTTGAAGCACATTCTTTAACTAACTCTAAGTTAGTTATCATTGCTGAGGGTACTTTGATAAACGGTACTTTATATTTAACTAAGAAATTTAAGCTTTGAAGATCCCATACAGAAGCAGACCAGTCGATTTGTGGATTTTTAGAGTTACAATATTTATCAATTTCATCATATTGTTCAGACTCAAACTCTACTTTGTATTTGTAGTCTAAGTAAGTCATTTTACCCCAAGGTGTTTCCCTAACAATTTTTTTTTGATGATCAGGGACACAAATATGTGGGGATCTTTTTTGAAATTTTACGCAATCCCATCCAATTGAATAAGCTGCATCAATTAATTTTTTAGCAATATTAATATCGCCATTATGATTAATACCTATTTCAGCAATGAGATATGCTTTATTTAAATTATTAAAATTCAACACTGATCGCATAGATTATATTATTAGGAGCTTGAAAAAAACTATAAATTAATTTAAGTGATAATTATTATTTAAATCAATGATTATAAAAATTTTGAAGACTCTCCAATATGTTTTAAAAAATCGCTCTGAACTAACATTTAAAAAAGTTAAAAAAAATAAAATTGTTATTTTTGATAAAACAGGTTCCGAACATCTTTTGCCTCTATTTAATAAAGATCAGGTTACAATATTAGAGACAAGATTTGAAAAAATATATTTAATTTATTTGATTAAATGTATTTTAAATATGAAGTTTGAACTAGCATATTATTTCAGTATGATTATTGAAGAAATAAATCCTAAAATTGTAATTACTTTAATTGATAATAAACCGCAATTTTATCAACTAAAAAATATTATCAGCAATAATGAAGTAAAATTTATCTCAATTCAAAATGGAACTAGAAGAAAAATAGGAGATATATTTGGAGTTATAGAAAATTATAAAAATTTATCATCAGATTTTTATTTTGTATGGGGAGATGTTATTACAAAAAATTTATCAAAGTATATATCTTCAAATTTTATACAGATTGGCTCTTTTAAAAATAATAATTATGAAATTTCAAGTAGTAATAAAAAATTAAATGAAATAAATTTTATATCGCAATTTAGAAAATATGATTTTTATAAAAGTTATGGTGATGATTATTTTATAGAAAAAAAATTGGTACCTTTATTGTATGATTTTTGCTTATTAAAAAATTTATCTTTAAATATTTTATGTGCATCAAATCATGAAGAAGAAAAAATATTTTATAAAAATTTATTAAAAAGTCATGATGTGCTTATATTTTCAAATAAAGAAAACCCAGAGAGTAATTATCAAAAATTAGATAAAGGTCTAATAAACGTTTTTATAGACTCAACACTTGGTTATGAGTCATTTGCAAGAAAAAATAGAACTCTAGCATGTAGTTTAAGATTACAAAAAATAAATGAAAATACAATGAGGTTTGGTTGGCCTGAGCATGTTAAGTACGAAAACGAAATTTTTAATCTTAAAGAATTAAGTAAAGAACATATATTTAAAAAAATCGATTATTTATTAAACTTAAGTGATGAGGATTGGTCGAAAGCAAATATGAAGATCAATGATATCATTTTGTATGATGAGCATAATTCCCGTTTAAAAGAATTAATAAATAGGTTTGTTTAGGAAAATTTTTATAGCAACTCATTTAAACAGAGTTGCTATAAATTAAGTTTTGGGTTTACATCATTCCTGGCATACCGCCGCCCATACCACCCATGCCGCCCATATCAGGCATAGCGGGTGCTGAAGATTTATCCTCTGGTTTATCTGTGATCATTGCTTCTGTAGTAGTTAAAAGTGCAGCAACAGAAACAGCATCAATTAAAGCAGTTCTTACAACCTTAGTTGGATCGACAATACCAGCTTTGACTAAGTCACAAAATTTACCAGTTTGTGCGTCAAAACCGTGTGAGTTATCTTTGCTCTCTAAAATCTTGCCAGCAATTACAGCACCATCAAAACCTGAGTTTTGAGCAATTTGCTTTAATGGGGCTGAAAGGGCTTTTCTGACGATGTCTACTCCATATCTTTGATCATCATTATCAACTTTCAAGTTTTTTAAGATGCTTGTAGCGTAGAGAAGGGCTGTACCACCACCAGGAAGTATTCCCTCTTCAACAGCAGCTCTTGTTGCATGCATAGCATCCTCTACTCGGTCTTTCTTTTCTTTTACTTCAACTTCAGAAGCTCCACCAACTTTGATAACAGCAACACCACCAGCAAGTTTTGCAAGTCTTTCTTGAAGCTTTTCTTTGTCATAATCAGAAGTTGTTTCGTCTATTTGTTTTCTTATCTGATCACATCTTGCCTCAATATCTTTTTTCTTACCAGCTCCA
>MDTG01401372.1_pt1 | contig 27580 bp, 15 predicted proteins | sample 811421 | NCBI WGS metagenome assembly MDTG01 (sample SAMN05326645, study PRJNA326480) | marine metagenome | isolation source: seawater | place: Pacific Ocean: South East | collected 2011
TATCTGATAACACATTCCATGTCATACCATAATCATAAGATACATAATCATGATTTCCACTTGTAGTATTATCATTAATAATATAAACAATTTGACCTGATTTTGATAAAGCAATACCTCTCCAATCATCTCTGTATTTTACGTATGTTGAATCAATAATACTCCAATTTTCTCCATAATCATCTGATCTTAAAACTCCAGTAGACGTAGAAATATAAATATATTGGCCTGAATAATTCATTTTAATTTCATAACATGATAGAGTTCCTAGATTTGACAGCTTAAACCACATATTATAATTATCAACAGAATCTGTATATTGTGTTAATTGAGTAAACCATTCATTTATTAAACCATAATATGGTGTATTAAGAGGATTTATAAATTTATCATCCATTGGGTTATTTTGATAATCATTGAATATTTCTTCTATAATTGAATCTGTTATTGGAGTTCTTACTATTAAATCTTTATTTAAATAGAAAAAATTTCCTTTATCATTAGCATAATCTACTAATAATAACATATTATTATTAACTGAACCATTACGAACATTCATGAATGAAGAGACTGATTCATCAAGATTATACAAATTAGTGTATGTATGCCATTTTCTACCATTATTGAATGAAATAAATAAAGTGGTTGAATCATCTATAGTTGCAAACATAATATTACCATCACTAGAAACAGAAATTGTGCTAATAGCTGTAGTATTTGTTATATCAACAACACGATTAAATGTTAACCCTTTATTTGTAGAAATAAAAATTTTACCATCAGATTTACCATATACAATAGTTTTTCCATCTGATGATACATCTATATAATAACATGTGCCACTGTCTAATTGTTTCCAATTACTTGAAGCAGTAACACTTTTATCAACAATATTAGTATCGAGTCGTTCATAATCATAATACCATATTCCATTGGAAGAACCTACATATACAATAGATATATCACTATTACCTTTTACATAAACGGTTGAAAATAAAGAACCAAAATCAATTTTAATCCAACTTGAATTTGCAGATTGGACGTTTGTGTTAATAAATAAAACTCCATCCATACCAGCATTATACGGTACAGTAACGAAACATGTATTTCCATCTTCTGATAAAAATATATTATTATGAAACCAATTTGTAGTTAAATGAACTGGAATTTGGTTGTATGTTTGGCATCTATTTGTTGATATGTATATTACTTGTAAACCACTACTTTGTGGATCTCCGAAAACACTATATTGTCCGTTTCTTGTTATATATAATCCTCTAATAATTAAAACACTGTAATAAGAATAGTTTACAGTTGATTCATACCAATTGGCACCATTATTATGTGTATACATAATTTTACCAGAACCAGAACCCCTTGGTTCTCCCGAATATGAAGAAATAGCTGCAACCCCTACATCTGAAACACAAGCAGAATCCATAGTAGATGAACCGAAATCAGGTGTATAACTAGGAGTAGTGCTTGAAAAACTATAAGTATAATCATCAAAATTAATATATCTATAATATGTTGCAGTGTTATTAGATGAATCAGTAATATTATAATCAATAGTATAAGTCGTTGTTTTACTATTATCAATATAATTATTTGTAACAATAACATCGTTTGTTACATCTGTATTATATGGATAATCACTAGCACTATATCCTTCATCAATATATGTAGAACCTAAAGGTAGATTGATTATTGAATCACCAACCAATGAAACGAGTGGAGCGGTAGTATCTTGAACTATAACTGTTCTTGTTACTGTATCTGCTTGATTATTACCTATATCAGAAACATTATATGAAATAGTATATGAACCAATTATATCCACATTCACATTTGTTGTTGTTATTATATCATTAGTTAGATCTTCAACGCCGGATAAATCACTAGCACTAGCCCCATAAGTATCTTCAAATGTAAAACCTTTTTCATGTATTATAGTTGATGGACCTATTAATGTTATTACAGGTTTAATTGTGTCGCGAACTCTTACGATTCTAGTTGCCGAACCAACGTTATTATAACTATCAATAGCAGAATATATTATTTCATAATCACCAATAGTTAGTGCGTCAACTGTACCAGTTGTAGTTATATTTGTAATAACACCATCAACATTATCTCTAGCAGTTGCACCTTGATCAACAAATGGTTGACCTCTTTCCAGAATTTCTTCAGTTGAACCTAATATTGTAATTACAGGAGGTATAAAATCTTTAACAATTACTGTTCTTGTTAAAGTGTCAGCAATATTGCCTGCATTATCGGATAGATCATATGTAATTGTATATATAGCATCATAATTTGTATCAATATTGTTAACAATTATTCCATTAGAATCTTTTATTATAGCTACAACATTACTTGTTAAAAATTCACCGGATAAATCATAGGCTATATATCCTGGGTCTTGAAATTCTTCGCCAATTTGTTGATTCATGCATATATCATAATTTACTTCATTATTATTTTCATCTTTCAAAAGAATAGTAGGTTTTATATCATCATAAATAGTTACATTTCTTCTTACAGTTAGTGCAAAATTTCCAGCATTATCGGAAACATCATAACTAATTATAAATGAACCAATTACATTTCCGATGCTAATAAGAGTATTTTGATTAGAATCTTTGTATACAATAGAAACATTATTTGTAATATCTTCATGTAATAAATCGTATGCATAAAAACCTGGTTCTTGGAAGAATCCTCTCTGAACGGTCATATTTGCATCTCCAGAGACATCATTGCCACCTTCATCTCTTAATATAATTGTAGGCGCTGCATCGTCGTATACATTTACAATACGATTTATAGAAGTGTTATTTCCAACAATATCAGATACACTATAATTAACTGTATAAATACTAAGAACATTACCACAAACGTCACCTGTAACAATAACATCATTTGTTAAATTTTCACCAGATAAATCAAAAGCTGTATATGTAAAATTTTCTAATGTATCTCCACGTTGGTGATTTAAACTAATATCTTGTGTATATTCATTCAAATTTTCATCATATAAAATAAGTGTTGGTTTAATTGTATCTATAATTTCAAATGTACGTGTTACTACTGTGGTATTTTGATAATCATCTGTAACACTATATTGTATAATAAAAGTTCCAACATTATTAAAGAAATAAACTCCTTCATCATTCATTGAAATGTCTGTAGTTATTATCACTCTATCGGTTATATTATAGTTTTCGTCATCAAAAATTTCATTATCAATAGCAGTAAAACCAGGTTCACTATATAAATCTCCACGTTGTAAAGTATTATTTAAAGAACCATTTAAACTAATTACTGGTGGTACATTATCAAATACACGAACAGTTCTTATTACAGTTTCTGCAATATTATTTTGATTATCAGAAACATCATATGTGATACTATATATTCCTGATACATCAATGTTAACAGTTCCTGAAATATCAATTAATGTTGATAAATCATCACCACTTGCATCTATAGCAATTGCACCTTGTTCTATATATGGATGACCTCTTAATATATTAATACTAGCATCTCCAATTAAAGTTATAATAGGTGGACGTGTATCAACAACTTCTACAATTCTTGTTTTTGTTTCAGCACTAATATTTCCTCTATTTGTTAAATTATATATTACACTATATGAACCTACATTATTATCTGATACATCATTTGTTATTACAAGCCTAGAAGTTAAATCTTCACCTGTAGCATCAGTTAAAATTACACCAGAATCATCGTAAATTTCACCTTTTTCATGAATAACACTGCTTTCACCGATAAGAGTAATTTGAGGAACCGAACATTTTGTTACATATACAAAAATATTTTCACCGCTCGTAATTCCATTGTAATAACTATAAACAGATGCAATATTAAAATTATTTGTAACATTTAATTCAATAGAACCATAAAAGAAATTATAATTTACACCATCTATATTTTGTTCTAAAATATGTAAATTTCCACTCATATCATTTTGATGATTGTAACATTTATAATATAAGTCATATAATGTAAAAGTAATATCAAAAAATGTTGAGCCATTCGAACCACCTGATAATGAATAATAATTTATAGAAAATGCATGTGAAGCATCAATACCATAATCTGCGAATCTATAAGTACGTCCATACATAAATTTAAATGAACCATTAGCTATTTGTAATGGATTATTATTAATATCAGTAAATATAAAATAATCTCCATTTGTAGGAGTAGAATCTCCGCCACTAACTTTAATAACTATTGGTACATCATCTATTGCATAATATGTAATATTTGAATTTAAAATAGCAATTGGATCACTTTCTGGTATAACCATAGTATATGAACCATCATAAAGACCATATTTAATATATTCATCATATATGACATTATTGTTGAATAAATATTTTTGATTCGATGCAATGACATTACTAGAAAAATTCAAACAATTAATATTATAAAAATTAACTATTCTCCCGTTAAAATTAATTGTGAAATTATTACTTAGTTTAAACGAAACAAATACTAATTGCAATCCATTATTTGTGTTATTTGTTAAATCCAATGAACCAGATAAACCATTTGTTGTTCTAACAATGTTTGTTAATGGTATACCACCAATAGATGCATTTACTGGTAAATCATCGGTTTCTGGATTATTTTCAGAAATATCTTGAATGGGTAAAATTATTTGTATATTTATATATTGTTCGTCATTATAAAACTCTATAATATTTATATTTGAAATGTCTAATGGTGCGTCAATTCTTAAGAAAAAATCGGCGGTGGTTTGATTATCTGGAGGTCCAAAACCATTAAAACCAATATATTCGGATATCATTGCACTAGCACCATCAAAAATATTAGTTAATATTACATTATCATTTACATTCCATATTCTGATATTTTGATTAAAATTAGAAGCATTTCGAAACATAGAAGTCATATTTGTTACATTTGAAATATTCCATTCTGAAATATTTGCATTAAATATAGTTGCATTTTGAAACATAGAACTCATATTTGTTACATTTGAAACAATCCAGCCACTTATATCTTGATTGAAAGAAAATGCATTTTTAAACATAGAAGTCATATTTGTTACATTTGATACGTTCCAATTTGATATATCTGCATTAAACGATGATGCATTTTCAAAAAGAGATGTCATATTTGTTACATTTGATACATTCCAATTTGATATATCATCATTAAATGATGTTGCATTCGCAAAAATTCCAGACAAATCTGTAACTTGTGTAACATTCCATCGGTCTATTGTACCATAATAAGGCTCATTAAATGGATCTTTAAATAATACATTTTCTGGGTCATTTATCCATTCATTTGTAATTTGTTGTATATTTGAGTTTGTTAATGAATCAATTTCGCCAAATATAACATTTACGATTCTAATTTTTTCAATAGCTTTATTTCCTGCACTATCTGTAACATTATAATGTATAAAATATTCCCCTATTTCATTTTCAACAGTTCCACTTACATCAACATTGTATAAAAGATTTACATTATTATAATCAATCGCTGTGTACCCAGGTTCATTATACGGAGAGTCTTTTAAATGTGTAAAAAGATTAATATTATTATTAATGGTGCTTGTAATACCACCTATAAGTGTAATAACTGGTGCATTTCTATCAATTACATTAATATAACGAGTTTTTCTATCAAAATTACCGTATTCGTCATAAACTGTATAAACTATTGTATAATCCCCTATTTTTTCAGTATTTAAATTATTATCTATAACTACACTTGATGTTAAATCAATATTACTAAAATCAGTAGCACTATATCCTGGTTCTGAAAATACATCACCTTTTTCATGTATTATATTAATACTACCATCAAGAATAATTTCAGGTGGTTTTGTATCAACAACATTAACATTTCTAATAACTCTTTCGGCATGTAATCCATGTTCATCAACAACATCATATGTAATAAAATATGGACCATCGGTAGTATTTTCATTAATAATTGTAATATCATTATTTTCTATAACGTTTATTACTCCTCCCATATCATCATGATGTTCACAAAAATAATAAATAGGTCCTATATGTGTAAATGGTATAATTAATGTTAATTTAGCTCCATCATTACCTGGATTACCAATACGTGTTATTTGATATGAAGCGTCATGTAACAAATTTTGATTTTCTAAATCTGTTGAAAATAGCAAATTATGATCTGTCAAACTAGAATCACTAAGGTCAAATTCATATAAATATCCTCGAAACATATCAATAGTTTTACGTTCAACATCGTCTATACGAAATCTATTTACTATTCTTACTATTCGTGTTAATGATATTGAATTTCCAAATATATCACTTACATAATATGTTATTGAATAATTTCCTACTACATTTTCATTTATATTATTTTCACTAGTAACATTTTCCGTTAAATTAATTCCTTTTGAATCAAATGCTGTTACACCTGGATCTACAAATATTGTACCTCTAGCATGTTCTAAAACTTGATCTCCAATAAGTATAATTGAAGGAATAGATTTATCTACAGTAAATTCTTGATTAGTAGATGTTGAATTTCCAGCATTATCTGAAACAGTAAAAGTAACAGTATATAATCCATTTATTAATGTAGATAAAGTATTCGCAGTTATATTTATAGTTGCTGTATTGCTAATTATAGATTCTGATATATTTATATTATAGTCATTTGAACCATTTTTTGTAATAACACCATTTATTATTTGATTATTCTCAACTCCTGTTGTAAATACATTAATTGAACCATTTGTTGTACTTTCCCCTGTATTCATAATATCACCCCAACTAAATGTAATAGTATCAATAGTTGGTGAAATTTTGTCAACAATAAATGATTTATTTGATGTTGTATTATTTAATGCATTATTTGTGATATTAACTGTAACAATATATTCAATATTTAAAAGATTTGTTATTCTTGATTGTGGAATAGAAATAATTGTAGAATTATTATAAACTGTATTTGTGTATGAAATATTATCTAATGTTAATATAGCATTATTACCATTTTCAACATTAGACGTTTCGATAGTTATAAATCCAGAATTTATAGATTTATTTAAATAATCACCCCAACTAAATATAATATTATTTATTATTGGAGGTATAAAATCAACAGTAAATGTTTTACTAGATGTGCTGTAATTTCCTGCTGCATTATATACATCAACAATAACAGTATATATTTGATTATTTAATTCTTGTAATTTTTCTTTTGGAATAGTAAAAACGGCAATATTATTAGAAACATTTCCATAATAAAATTCATTATTCAGATTAATAGTTATTGAATTTAAATTATTTTCAACATTTTTAACATTAATTGTAATTGAACCGTCATTTTGAGATTTATTAATATTTAAAATCTCATCCCAACTAAATGTAATAATTTCTATTTCAGGAAGAATTTTATTTACAATAAAATAATCACTTAATTTACTTACATTATTAATTGCAATATCATTACTATTAATTAAAATATTATATGATGTATCTTGATTTAATGAACGCAATTTTTCTTTTGATATAATAATTACAGCACTATTATCATATATAGTGGATGAATAATTCGAAGCATCTAATATAGCATTTATTGTTTGTCCGTTCTCGATATTTGAAGTTACAATCGATAATGAACCATCTATTTCTGATTCATTAAAATTTAAAATTTCACCCCAACTTATTGTAATAGTATTAATCACCGGTGGTGTTCTTTTAACAAAAAATGATATATTACTAGTAATAGTATTATCGATATCATTTGTAACAGTAACTGTTATATTTTTTGAACCATCTGTAAGTTCTTGTAATCTTACTGAAGGTATTATTATTGATGTGCTATTATCTATAACTACGCCTGAATAATCATAATTATTCAATGTTAGTGATATTGTATTATCATTAATAACATTAGTTGACGTATTAGAAGTATCAATATATATATGTTGATCGTTATTTGACTCATTAATGTTTAAATAATTTCCCCAACTTAGAGATATTTCATTTATTACTGGTAATTCTTTATCTACAAAAAGTGTAAAGTTTTCAGAAGCAATATTACCAGAATTATTTGTTGATGTAATATTTATATTATATGAATTATCAGTTAGACTTTGTAATTTTGATAGTGGAATAATTATAGATGCATTATTATTAAATATTTTTGAATCGAAACTATCGCCATCTATTGTAGCAGTTATTGTTTTATTATTTTCAATAAGACTAGTATTAATAAATATAGTTCCAGATATATTTGATTTTGGAATATTTAATAAATTACCCCAACTAAAAGAAACATCAGTAATAAGTGGAGGATTTCTATCTACTATGAAAGATAAATTATATGATGTATCATTTTCAGCAATATCTTGTGTTTCTATTAAAACATTATAAGTAGTATCGTTATTTAAATTTTGAATATCTTCTAGTGGTATAATTATTGATGTTAAATTAAAAAAATCATTATTTGATGTACCTTCGTATGTTTTATTGTTTATTGTAGCATAAATTTTTTCATTTGTTTCAATACCATATGTTGTAATACTTATTGAACCGGAAATATCGGAATCTAATATATTTAATATATTATTCCAACTAAATGATACATTACTTATTAATGGAAATGTAGTATCTACTTTAAATGACTTAGTTTCTGTTACTATATTACCAGCAATATCAGAAGAACTTATAATTGCATTATAAGTTTCATTACTGACATTATCCGGCATTGAAGCTAACAAACTTTGAGGGATTAAAAATGTGGCACTATTATCAAAAATAATAGATGATATATCAGTATTATATATTGATGCTGTTGCAATTTGATTATCTTGAACACCTGTAGTAGAAATATAAATATATCCATTGTTTTCTGATTCGATTTTGTTTACTATATCTCCCCAACTAAATGAAATATCGTTTATTATTGGAATAGTTAAGTCGGCAGTAAATGATGTATAATTATTTGCATCTTTATTATTATCATTTGTTATAAAAATATTGTATAGACCATCTGCTAATGATTGTAAAGTTGTTTCAGGTATAATAATTGACGTGCTATTATTAGATACATCTCCGGAAAATGATAAATATGATTCTGATAAATGGATTTTATATTTGTAGGAAATATTTTTATTTATTATTAATGTTGTTGAAAAGTCTTCCGTTGTTTCCATAGGTCCATTTTTTATATCAAAACCATCAAATCTATAATAATATTGTTGATTATCATTAAAAATAGGACTTGTATATATAATATTATCACTAATATCTAATAATTGTAGAGCACAACCTCTTATTTGATTTCTATAATATGTATTTACTGTATCATCATCTGTAAAAGGGGTATAAAATACAATTGATTGTAATTCATGAAATTTATATTCATTATCAAGCGTTACTTCTATAGATTCTGTTGTTACAAGATAGTCTGTAAAATCATTATTATTCATTATTGTATACGAACCATCCAAATTTAATATATTTGAACCATTTACAAACATTTGTAATTCTCCAATTGCAAAATCATCTGTATTGAAATATGATTCAAGTCTTGATATTTTGATTTTTTTAAAACTATAGTCAGGAACAATTTTTGCTATTAATTGTATGTCATTATTCAAATAACTTGTATTAATATTAATCACTCCTGATACATCCTTGTTAATAGAATTAATATAATTTCCCCAATTTAATGAAATATCATTTACTATAATTATGTCTTTATCTACTTCAAATGAAATATTTTTCGATATAGTATTATTAGAATTATCATTAATTGAAACAATTATTTCATAAATACCATTTGTTAGTTGTTGTAATCTATAATATGGAATATTAATAGAAGCTTCATTATTAAATATAATAGACGAATAACTATTATTATCTAATGTTGCAGTTATAGATTTTGAATTAATATCTCCATTTGTAGTTACATGAATGATTTTATCAGTTTGTGTTTCTTCTATATCTAAAATATATCCCCAATTTAATGAAATATCTTTTATTAAATTCCTTTGAATTGTTATGGTTTCAATTGCAATGTTTTCATTGTATTCTGCTCTAATTATTGCATCATTTGAAATATTTGGTAAAGATTTTAATGTTGACGATGGAATAGATAAAATAAAATCTTCTAAGAATTCAATACTATAAATAATCATTACTGCATATAGTTCTCTAATTTCAATAACATCATCTTTTTCTGCATCAAATGTGAATGATTTCTTCACACTTGTTGTTTCATCTATTAAAACATTATTTTTATATATTTTGACACTTTCATTAGTCCATACACATCCATATACAATTGTAAACTGTCCTCTAGAAGGTACAGTAAACGAAATAATACCTGTATTATTAGCAATATTACTTGTTGGTACATGATAGGTCCAAATTATACAACCATCATCTGTTGTTGGTGCTGACAAATATTGACCTGTATTATGACCAAAATAAGGATTATGGAATATTAACTGAATATTTAACAATGGATGATTTGTATCTAACCAACTTTGAGCTGTTGTTAAAGGTCCATTTTTAATGTTATCAAAATTAACAATTTCATGAGTTCTAGATGTTGTTAAATTTGTATAAATTTCACCAGAAATATCAAGTGTTAATTCTACAGAATTAGTATTACTTGCATCTACATAAATAACACCATTATTTTCTATATTGCTACTATTTAAAATAGATCCCCAACTATATGAAATATCATTTATAGTAGGTACAATTGTACTAATATTAATTGGAAAAAATTCAGTAGTAACATTATTATAACCATTATGTATTGTAGTTGTTATAATATATGGATTAATGAGTTGATTTGATGAATTGAATCCATATTTTGTAAGATCACTGTATGTATCACTGATTATATTAGTTGTAGAATTATCTGAAGCAAAACTACTTACATTATAAATAGCAGGCCCATCTATACGATATATTTGATTTGCAGTTAGAATTTCTTGACTATATAATACTTCATTGTTGTTTAACAATTGTATTGATGTACCATAAGAATATGAACCATTATTCGAAGATATAACAGAATACATTACTATAGATGCTAAATCTGAAATGGAAATAGCATTAGATAAAGTTAATAACCAATATTCTGGGTCTAATGAATCAAATGATGTATTTAAACTTGCATAACGTTCACCTAAACCAGAACCAATATTATTATTAATTGCATTTGAAGCAATATAATTTGAATTTTCTGATTTAGAAGTAGCGGTTCCAGTAAGTGCGATATTATTACCATATTTGTCCCATACTTGTAACTCATTAAAAGTAATATGCCCCAAATTAGTAGTTACTAAATTTTTACTAGTTCTAATAATTCGAACTTTATTGAATAAAATATCATATGGTATTATTGGATAATCTAATATTTTTTGAAATATTGTATCTCTATTTGCATATAATAATCCAACTTGATGTCCTGAAATACTTGTATCCCAAAAACGTAAATATTTAATATAACCTTTCAAACTAGCGTCTGCTGTTCCCCAATTTGATTTTCCTACCCACAAGTTTCTTCTCGTTACATTTGTAATTGTTTCTCCTGTTGAACTATGTTTTAATTCGCCATTAATATATATATAATAATTTGTATCAGAATCTATTATGGTAACTAAATGGACGTAATTATTTGTTAATGACATATCAAAATTAACTCGGTTATTCGTAGAACCTTGATAATTATGTATACTTAATTGTTGAGTTGTACCACTTCGTGCTATTAAAAAATTATCAACATTAGCCCCGTCACCAAAATCAATAATTCTAGCCCAACGACCTGCATCTTCAAATTTAAAATAGGTTTCAAACGTACATGGAGATGCAATACTGAAATCATCAATATCAATATAAGGTCCAGATCCATTACCACTACCACTTATATTTCCTGAAAAATAAGCACCATCTTGTTGTGTAAATGATACAGAAGCATTTTTTATTCTACCAGCATGTCTATTTTGAATATCAAATACTGTACCGTTAGTTTCTATAGTAACATTATTATAAACACGAAAATCCCAATTATATTTCCATGGAATAAATTCCGGATTATTTGTAGTTACTGAATTATTATAAATATCTTGCATTTTTTCTTGAGGAATAGTCAAAGTTGTAGAATTATTTACTATATCACTATTATTTACATAAACATTATTATAATTATATGGCTCAAGTGGTATAAATTCATTACCTACAGCTTCTACAACAAGAGCATATAATGCAGTTACAGCAACACCATGTTCTGATATCTTAATAATATCACCAATATTTACAGAAAATTCAACAAGTTTTTGATAATCTCCAACGTTTGCTCTATCTATTTCAATATCATTTTTAGTAACTGCTGTATATTCATTAGTGCTACCATGTACGTTTCCATAATACAATTTACAATATCCAGAAATCTTTGATATCATTTCCACGTAACCTATGCTATAACTACTATACCACCAACTAATAGAATTTGGATAATCTGGATAATTTGTAGCGTAACTTTGTGGATTAGTAGAAACGGTACCTAAAACTGCAGGGTTATTTAAATTATTAAAAGCGGAACTAAATGTGAAATATATCCCATATTTATTATTAAACAAATTATTAAATGCTGTTGTTGCATTCGTAAATGCACTACTTTCCCCTTCTGTAACTACTGTTGTTATATCAGAAAATTCTATTGTAACTCCTGATGGTGGTGATATATATGTAGCATTATCTTCAATTGTTACCTTAGCATAAAGTTCTTCAACCACTAGTGTATATAAAATAGCAGTTGTTCCAACCTCTTGCACTTTAATTACATCATCTATATCTATATAAAATTCAACGAGTTTTTGCTTATCAGTAGTTGCATAATTAGCTACATCAATACTTGAACCATTTTTTAGAACTTCTATATAACTTCCGTTATCACCATTACCATAATATAATTTGCAATAACCTCTTATTTTAGAAGTAAGAGTTATATATCCAGTTGTATTACCACCATAAAAAAATGACATAGAATTAGGATATTCTGGATATGTTAATGTATAAGTTTGAGGGTTAGCGCTTGCATATCCATTTGAACCAGTCCAATTTGTATAATTTAAATAACTATCAAATGTAAATAAATCTCCGTAAATACTATTAAAAAAATTATTAAATGTTGTTTGTGAACCACTGGTACTTGTAAATTGAGAAAATTCAATATTATGGATAACTTTTTCAGTCTGTGGAAAATATTTATCTTTGAATATAAATTTATCAATGGGATAATTTTCAGCTATTGAAATATTAAATGAACCAGATGAATCAATTTCATCACTGTTTATATATGAACCCCAACTAAATGATCCTAATGTAAAAGTGTGAGATTTATAAAATTCTAAATAACTATCACTACCTCCAATTGAATTTAAAAATGTACTAGCAGAATTTGAAGTACCATAATTAGGTGGCTTCCATCTAAAAGTAATATGATTTCCATGAAGATCATCTCCAAAATATAAAATCATTTCATATGCCGTATTTGACTGTAAATCAATTGAACCATATCTACCTCTGTTACCATGTATTCCTGAATTTTGTACTATGTAATAATCGTTATTAGATTTAATATCATTTAAACCATTTCTAGGATTATGTGAACTATTAAACATAATACCTCTAGGGGCAATGTATAATCTTGAACTATCATCAGAGGCAGTATAGAATTCCCAAGTTCCTGATACTTTTGGTACAATATATCCCCACCATCTTAAACTAAAAGTATCATTATATCTATTACTATTAGAATAATTAATTACACCAGTTTGAGTTCCTTGGGAACTAACGCTTCTGCCATCAAACCAATTTAAATTATCATTGAAATAATATTCATAATATTGATAATTTAATCCTGTTGACATGTATATATATATGTAAGTAAAAGGTTATAACTTTAATATACGAAATATTAAAGTTATGCTTTTAAGACAAATGTCTTTTTTGGAATTGTTTTATTTATATTAAACGTTCTTATAACATTTTCCGTTAAATCTATATTGCTAAAATCTATTGCTGTGTATCCAGGATCAACAAATGGAGTATACTTTTCATGTAAATATGTATTATTATTATTTAATATTATAACAGGTTGAGTAGTATCAATAACATTTACTGTACGGGTAACTTCTTCTGCTTCATTTCCTTCATCATCTGATACATTATATCTAACTGTATATGTGCCTACAATATTATAGCATACATCACTTGTAACAACAATATTATTTGTATAATCAACATTTCCTATTTGATCTATTGCAATAGCTCCTTGGTCTATATAAATAAAATCTTTTTCATGATCTACAACTGAATTCCCATTTAATGTAATAATAGGTGATTTTGTATCTACTACATTTATTATTCTTGTTGCAGTATCTAATATATTAAAATTATAATCCAAAACTTGATATAAAATAGTATATCCATCATCAGCAATTCTATTATTCAAATTAGAAATTGATTGTATTGTATTAATAAAAACAGAATTTCTATTATATGCAAAAATACCTGGTTCTATATAATCAGTATAACGTTCAATTGTCATAGGATTATCTCCACTTATGTCAATAATTACAGGATCTATTACAGTAACATTTATTATTTTTGTAGATTCTAATCCTATGTTACTTCCAGCATTATATGTAATTATGTAACTTCCAACATTTGTTACATCTACATTAGATACAACACTTGTTAAAAATCCATATTGAATTATTACATTTGGCGTTGAAAATGTGGATTTATAAAATATTGTTAAATTATCATTAATATCAGTTGCCGGTGGAGGATTTTCTACATCTTTATATTTTTCAATATATTTTTCAAGTGTTAAATTTTCATAATTATCAGATATTTGTATAATTGGTTTAATATTTGGTTCTACACTAACATATCTAGTAATTTGCGTTGCATTATTAAATTCATCGACGGCTGTGTATATTATTGTATATATTCCTAATATATTCATATTCAAATTATTTAAATCAATATTATATGTAGTACCTTTCAATATAGTAATACCAGGATCATTATATTGCGAATAACGTAATACATATAATGGAGAATCTATTGTTTTTCCTGATCCAATTAATTCTAATTCTGGACCTGTAGTGTCAATAATTTTTATTAATCTTTGCACTGAACTAGAAATATTATAGTGTGTTGTAGCAGTATATGTTAAAGTATAACTACCTACATTACTTATATCAATAAAACCATCAATTGTTAATGTATTACTAATATCATATATATGTGAAATATTTACACCTTCTTCAATATAATTATCATAATACCTCTCTAATGAAATTTCACTATTACCTATTAATGTTATTTCCGCTGGAATAGAAGTAATAATACGAACATTTCTTGTTACATAATTTGTGAAACCATAAGTATTTAGTGCATAGTATATTATTTCATAATTACCAAGTGTACTTGTATCATATGAACCATCCTTATTTTTATCTAAACTGGAAAAAATTTTAATGTCACTTACAATACTAGCAGAATCCGAATATGCACCAGGTTCATAATAATATTCATTAACCTCTAATTGCACTTCTTTATCGCCGTTTAAAAATATAACAGGTTTACCAATTATATCTGCATTACATTTTAGTGATTCAGGATCTTTCAAACGAAAAACACAACCACCTGTCATATCCGAGGTTTCATTTGTTTTTATAATTTGTTTCACATAATCAGAATATTTTTGTTTTTGTGTTCTACCATCTTTTTTTGACATATATATTATTATACTATATATGTATTATGGAAGAAAACGAGTGTATTATATGTTTCGAAATTATTGATAAAAATATAAACTATTATCATTTTGAATGTAATCATTGTGAAAATATGCATTATGAATGCATTTTAAATTTAGATAAATGTCCTTTTTGTAGATCTCCTGCTAGAGTACCTTCTATTGGTGTAATAATTTTGATTCATAATTCACGTTGTTTCTGTAATTTTAGTATATGTATATTATTACATGGATTTATATTATTATTAATTTTCACTTTATATGAGGTTTGTATTAAATATATAAATAATGAATCTTTATTCTTAAATGAGGGTCATATTTAAATTTTTAAAAAAATTGATTTACAAATTAGATTTTATTGTATATCAATAAACACCATGGCATCTACAGATTTAGCAAAACAATATCAGCGCAAAACCGATAAGCAACATATTTTGGATAATCCCGATACATATATCGGTTCTGTCGAAAATGTTGATAGTGATATGTGGGTTTTTGATAACGATTCTAAAAAAATTATGTTAAAAACTATTGAATATATTCCCGGATTGTATAAATTATTTGATGAAGGTATAGTAAATTGTAGAGACCATGTTGTCCGTATGATTCAATCACCTTTATTAGATAAAAAATTTGTGTCAAATATTCAAGTTCATGTCAACGATGATGGTTCAATTGTTATGGAAAATGATGGTAATGGGATTGATGTTGCAAAACATCCTGAATATGACATCTATATTCCTGAAATGATTTTCGGTCATCTTCGTACTTCAACAAATTACGACAAAACTGAGAAAAAAATTGTTGGTGGTAAAAATGGGTTTGGATTTAAATTAGTTTTAATTTGGTCTTCATATGGTTCTATTGAAACCATCGATCATATTCGCGGGCTGAAATATTTCCAAGAATTCAAAAATAATTTGAATGAAATTTGTCCTCCAAAAATTACCAAAATGAAAACGCAAAAACCATATACTCGTATTACTTTCAAACCAGATTATACGCGATTTGGAATTCAAGGTATTACAAGTGATATGTTTGCTTTATTGAAAAAACGTACATATGATATTGCCGCATTGAGCGATCATTCTATCAAAAAAATCAAAGTGCATTTTAATGATGAATTGACTCCTGTGAAAAATTTCCAACAATATATTGATTTATACATTGGCACCAAAGATAACGGTGGTGCTCGTGTATATGAAACTCAAGATGATCGTTGGGAATATGCTGTAGCGATGTCGCCAAATCATGAATTTACAGCCGTTTCATTTGTGAATGGTATTTGCACTTCCAAAGGTGGTAAACATGTAGATCATATTACAAATCAATTAACAAGAAAATTGCAAGATTATATTGAGAAAAAAAAGAAAGTTAAGGTAAATTTAACATCTATTAAAGAACAATTAATATTGTTTCTTAGATGTGATGTTGAAAATCCTTCTTTCGATAGTCAAACAAAAGATTATTTAAATACTCCTTATAGTAAATTCGGTTCAACATGCACCGTTAGTGACGGTTTCGTTGAACGTGTTGCTAAAATGGGTGTTATGGACTTAGCATGTTCTTTGACAGAAGCCAAAGAAAATAAAATGGTTGCAAAAAAGACAGATGGGTCTAAAACAAAATCCATTCGTGGTATTGCAAATTTTATAGATGCTAATAATAGCGGTACTGATAAATCCAAGGATTGTGTTTTGATATTATGTGAGGGATTAAGTGCTTTATCGGGTATTGTTTCAGGACTTACCAGTGATGACAGAAATAATATTGGCATTTATCCATTAAAAGGTAAGTTATTAAATGTTCGTGGTGAAACACTTACTAAAATATCAGCCAATAAAGAAATCACAGATTTGAAGAAAATCTTAGGATTGGAAAACGGTAAAGTATATGAAAATATAAATGACGTTCATAAATATTTACGTTATGGAAAAATCATGATTTTATGCGATCAAGATACAGATGGTTCTCATATCAAAGGATTATGTATCAATTTGTTTCACAGCGAATGGGCTTCGCTCATTAAAATTCCCGGATTCTTATCATTTATGAATACTCCTATTTTACGAGCTCGCAAAGGAGCTCAAACACATGTGTTTTACAATGATGGTGAATACAATACTTGGAAAGAATCATTAGGTGATTCTGGTACCACTGGATGGACCATCAAATATTTTAAGGGATTAGGTACTTCTACATCCGTAGAATTCAAACAATATTTTGAAAATAAGAAAATTGTGGATTTCATTTACAATGGTTCTAATACAGATGATTGTATTGATAAGATTTTTAATAAAAAACGTACGGATGATCGCAAAAACTGGTTGGGAAATTATGATAAAACAGCATATTTGAATACCAGTCGTCCAAGTGTTAATTATGAAGAATTTATTGATAATGAACTTATTCATTTTAGCACTTATGATTGCGCTCGTTCAATTCCAAATATGACAGATGGCTTGAAAATATCTTTGCGAAAAATATTATTTTCAGCATTTAAGCGTAAATTAACAAGTGAAATTAAAGTAGCTCAATTTTCAGGATATGTTTCAGAACACTCTGCATATCATCATGGTGAAGCATCATTAAATGGTGCTATTATAAATATGGCTCAAAATTATGTGGGCTCAAACAATATTAATTTGTTGCAACCTAACGGTCAATTTGGTACTCGTCTTCATGGTGGAGATGATTCGGCCAGTGAAAGATATATATTTACTCAATTAAATCCTTTAACGCGATATATATTTCCAGAATTAGATGATCCTGTATTAAACTATTTGAATGATGATGGAACTATGGTTGAACCAGAGTTTTATGTACCGATTATTCCTTTTGCATTAGTAAATGGAATTTCTGGAATTGGTACTGGATTTTCATGTAATATTCCAGCGTTCAATCCCAGTGACTTGGTAAATTATTTGAAAATGAAGATTCATTCAACAATGAGCTCTCAAACTAGTAATATGGAAAATTTAAATTCATATGAATTTGTACCTTATTACGAAGGCTTCAAAGGACAAATATCCAAAATTGAAGATAATAAGTTTTTAATAAAAGGTGTTTATGAAAGAATAGATGATAATAAAATTCGTATTACAGAATTACCAGTTGGTACCTGGACTATGCCATATACAACTTTCTTAGAAGGTTTAATGGATAGCACAGACAAAAATGGTAAAAAGCAAACTCCAAGTATTAAGGATTTTACATCAGTGTCGACTGAAGTCAATGTTGATTTTACAATAGTATTTCCAAAAGGTAAATTGAATGAACTTCTTAGTGTTAAAGATGATTTGAATGTTAATGGGTTAGAGAAACTTTTGAAATTAACAACTACTGTTTCAACAACAAATATGCATTTGTTTGATAGTGATTGTAAATTGCATAAATATAAAACCGTCCAAGAAATTATCGAGAGTTATTATGATGTACGTTCGAGATTATATACGAAACGTAAAGATTACATGTTGAGTATATTGGAATTTAAATTGAAAAAGTTGTCAAATAAAGCACGTTATATTCAACAAACTTTGGATGATAAAATAGATTTGCGTAGGAAAACAGCGGTTCAAGTGGATGAAATTTTAACAAACATGAAATTTGATAAAATCGAAGGTGATTATAAATATTTAGTAAAAATGCCTATGGATTCAGTAACACAGGAAAATGTAGATAATATCAATAAAGACTGTCAAACTGCTAAAGATGAATTGGAAGAATTGAAGAATACATCTACTCAAACAATGTGGCTCCGTGAATTAGATGAATTTGACAAACAATATCAAAACTATAAAAAGGGGCGTGAAAATATTCAATCAGGTGCTATAAAATCAAATAAGATTGTTCGTAAGAAAAAGAAATAAATTATGTAAATGTTATGGCAATACCAATATTACCTAATAAATAAGTAAGACTGTGTGCGTATACACTTAAGTCTTCATTTTTTTTATTTTTGAAATGCATACTAACAAAATATGTAAAAAATACACCATTTAATATTGGTGCTATTATATGTTCTCGCTTGTATTTTATTGAACGATAAAAAGTAAAACAAATTGTATTGAATACTGCTAAATAATCTAGATACATAATATAATTATTTCGAGGTTCACTCCAAAAATAATAAGAACTGATACACACAAGTCCATGAGGGACGCACGATAAAAATCCCTTTTTATGATAAATAAATAATGTTGTAAAAATATTTAAACCATTCATGCTTGAAATAAAATTACAATTATCTTTTCTATATAATATATCAGTCATCTTTATAATATATAGATTTATTATTTTAAATATTTAATATATGGAAATTTGTTTTCTTCAAAATGAAGGACAATCTTTTGATTTTGAGTTATTTGACAAATTTACTTCATTTACAATAACAAATATACAACATTTTCATGGAATGCAAATGAATTTCATTTGTAATTATTTACAAACAATTCAAAATAGTTCTAATGCAAAAGTACGTGAGAAAGTGAATATTTTTTGTGATAAAATATATGAAAAGTTGAGAACTGTAAAAAAGCAAAAAATGGATATATTAGATATGAGAATTCATAATCAATGGAAAGAGTTTTTTCAACCAAATATTTTCAATGTTGCCGATCATATTTATATAACCTTTTACGAAAACTTTTTGAACGAAGAAGGATTTCGAATACTTGATGAGAACATGGGCGAATTATCAAATAAAATGATGGAAATAAAGACTGTTACACGACTTTTATATGTTTATTACAGTCGATTCATTAATTCTTTGATACATAAAATAAGTATACAGAAACATTTATTAATAAAATATGAACTTTCTCGATATGGAAAAACACTAGGTTCTCCACTAGATATATTTATTCATCAACAATTTTTGATATATTTAGAATTAAATCAAACATTAAACCAATGGAGGCAAAATCTTTTTAATTTAAATGCTGATATGTTTATTAAGAAAAAAGAGAAATTGGAAATTGACGAACATATTTATTTAATATTGTATAAATATTACGATATGTTATTTAATTTTCAATATAAATTACCTGTTTCAGTAATTGAAGAAAGTAAAAACGATGAGAACATAGCAAAAATAATTAATGATTCTAGAGCTTTTGATGTAAGAACCCCACCTATTTCACCATAATTATATATCAATACCACCTTTATACAAAGTTGTATCATTTCTTTGCATTAATATTACATATATAATTGCTATTAGTGATAAATATCCAGGTTTATATGTTCGTAAATCTATTTTGTAATGAAAGAATAACCAAATTAATGGTACTATCAATATAAGTATATGGTCTACTGAACCCTTAAAATATTCTTCAGATTTATCATATTTTATAAAATATCCAACTGTTGCAAAACTACATATTAATAATGCAACCATAAATGTTTCAGCATTTGGATATTCATTAAATAATGCAATAGATAAAAATCCAATATAAGTAATCCAAATAGAACGATTGAATAGTTCGTCAATATTTTCTGTCATCCACTTGAATGGAGTTTTTGAAAATAAATACCAAATAAAATATGGACCTAAGAGAACATGACTAATATATAAAAATAAATATAAAATTGTAATATATTTCATATATTATAATTGAATATTATATTCGGTAAAAATGATAAATACAAATATATTATTATTAAAATGTTCTCAAAAAAAGATTTTCGAGATATATCTTATCATTTTCTTCCTATGTTTTACAAATTTAATGATAGTTGTGAAATAGTAAACGAAGCATCATCTTGCAATTGTTGTGAACGGCATCAAAAAAATCGTCCTACTTATTCTGAATATTTAAATTGTAATTATCACAATGTTTATAATGATTTACCTAGTCTACAAGTAACATGTTTTTGCAATTGTAGACATGTTGTTAGAAAATTTTACGATCATAGATGTAAATATGTAAATAGCGAATATGAATTCTTCAAGAATTATATTGAGAACAATCCTATTTACGAAATTCCCATGACAAAAGAAGAATTAGAAAAAGAAAAGCAGGATTTTAAAAATAATGAAACTTTATTTTTTAAACAACTAGCAGAATGTAGAATAGATGAATATAATATACAAAAATATTATTTTGTAAAAACTGATAAAGGTTCATTTTATATTGAAACTGATAATTTTTGTAATATTAAATTTGTTGAAAAATTTTAAAATAACTAAAAATAAAATATATATAACCATAAAAACCCATTATTATAGTTGTAATAATAATTAAGTCATTGAAATTGTATTTTTGATTGTTTATAGATGAAATCATTTGTAAGTATTCTATATCTATATTTTCATTTATTGTTATATCATAATCATTTATCATATATAGTTTTTTTACATATGATAAAACACACATAATAGTATATTGATATTTTATTTTTATTTTGTTATTTATTAACAATTTGTTTGATTCATTACTATTGGTTCATTATATCTTTTATTAAAACCAAAATCTTCTAATGAATCTAAAACTATTGTATCATATGATTGATAAAATCTATTAACATCTCTTGTGAGAACATACAATGATAATGCTTTGTTATCAGATACAATAGAATAATCATATTTTTCATTCACAATAGGGCCTAATTCGAGAACCCAATATGGAGCTTCAGGTGTACCATCTAATAAAACTGTCAAATAACCACAACAGTCTTCATCCTTATAATATGCATATCCACTGATTTCATCTTCTTCATTGTTCTCGTCAATTTGTGAATTTAATACTGATACTTCATCGTCTATTAATTTGTATTGTGCTGTAGAACATTTTCCATTTCCTTGAAACAGTTTATTAAAACTATCACCATATACTTGATACCAAAAACCATCATATTTTGTTAAATCTAATTCATCTACTGCTTTGTATTCCTTAGAGAAACAATAAAAAAATTGTAATGCAAACAAAATGAATACTAAATTCATATATAAAATAACATAAAAAGTTTTTAAGTAATAATAGTAATATGGTTTTAACACGTTCTCAAACAAAAATAATAAATCAATTAACAGAAAAAGGATCTTTTGAAAAAACTTATAGTTTTGATAAAGCTAGTGCGGCTTGGAAAGCAAATAAAATAAGATACGGACAAATGTATTATTACAAAAATGATGTTAATTCGTCAAAACAAACAAAATAATACGTTAATATATAATGCCAAATGAAGATGTTGAACCAAAATCATTGGAAGAAAAACGCGAAATTATAAAAACCGAAAGAGATTTATGTAACAAAATAAATTTGGAATTATTGAGTCAATGTAAAGAACATAAAAAAATATTGGATATGCGTTATGATGATATTTATAAATATTTAACTTATATACAAACATCCATTATAATATCATCAACAGTTTCATCATTCGTTCAGGCATTGGGTTCTAATATTTATGTATCTGAACGTGTAGAATTTATTTTATCTTTATTAGTAACTACATATATAAGTTTGATATTATCATTAGCAAAGTTTTTTAAATTAGAAGAAAAGAAGGAAAGTATACATAATTTGCGTGAAAAATTTGCTGAATTACATAACAAAATACGTTATCGTATTGATAATTTGAAACCATGGGGTTCATTAGACTTTATAAATAGTAATGATTGTATTGATAAATATAGACGTTGGAAAGATGAAAAAAATAATACTTATAATGATTATTATAAAATTATTCAAGATAAACAATCATTATTTATGGAATTTGAAAAATTAGTGGATTCAAGATTAAAAAATATATATTTAAGAAGATTGAATCGACAATTAAAAGAAAAAGAAAAAATTAAAAAAGTAACTACAAACTTGGAGCATTTAATAAAGGAAGACATGGATAATAGTGGTAATAATAAATATGAAGCACATAAAGTACCACGAAATGAAATATTTTCATTAGAGCATATAAATCATTTAAGTACTAATGTAGAAGCAAATGATTCTAGTGAAGAAAATGTTTAAGTCCTACGTGTTTTATTTTTTTTTGATCTTTTTTTCTTAGTCATTTTTTTTCCACCAAATGTAGATGCAAACAAAAAATGATTGTATCTGCTATTACCTGATTCATATTTCACTTTTTCAACATCCATTTTTTCTTTTAAAAATGCTATTAATCCTTCAACTAAAGCTTCATAAATGAATTCAATATCTATTAATTTATTTTTATTATCTATTATGTAATCAATAATTTTTTCTCTTAATTTTTTTTTATATTCTTCCTTTTTTGTATTAGTAAATTTATCAAAAATTTCACCATTTCGAATATATTCTAATTGAATCCAGTATTGAGAAGGATCAATTTTATTTATTATTTTTTTTTGTTTTTTTTCTGACTCGGCACGATTTTCTAAGAACTGTAAAATATTACGATTTCTACTATTTTTCTTCCATTCCCCAACTTCTTGTATTGGCATTACATAAATACTTTTTATTATTTTTTTAATACCTTTCAGACTTATATTATCTAAAAAATAATTTATAACCTCTTTTTCACTTTGATATTCATCTTTTAATTTATTTATATCTGTTTCAATACCATATTTTTTATCAAATTTATTATCAAGTGCAATATTACTTAGTGCCTTATATATATCCTTTTCATCACTCTTTTCTTCCTTTTCATCAGTTTTTTCTTCCTTTTTTGTAACATCTTTTTGTTCGAAACATTTTTCTATTATTTCAATTATATCATTCCTTTTTTTTCCTTTTTTGTCATTTAAATTATGATAAAAATAATTAAATTCTTTATCTACATTGTCTCTATAAATACCTCTTATTTTTCCACCATTTTTTTTTATAATCATAGTAAAGGTATTTTGATTTTCATTTAATTTTCCAGGCATCAAACCTATCATTTTATTGTTTAAAATTTTATTTTTGAAAAGAATAAATAATTCATTATTAATTTCACGTTCATTTTTAAAATCTATTTCATTTTTTGATATATTATATTCTTCATTATCATCTAAATAAACCGAATAATATTTATCAACAATAAAGTCTTGTAAATTAGATTTATCTTTATCTTTAAAATTACCAACTACAAATAATGCTAAAATATTTTTACAATCACTCATTTATTATATAGGGTTATAATAATCTTACAGTAAAAAAATTGATTTTAATTTAATTTTAAAATCAATATGTATTAAATCATGACCTTGTTTACTATTAATAATATTTTAGAAAGATATGGCACCGATTATCCTAAAAAATACGAAGAATTTATTGTTTCATTGATGGTTGAAGTTGAAAAAAATGAAAATAGACATTATGATTTATTTGGTGTTCTAAGTATCGGATTAGATACTGAAATAACGGACGAATTATTATTAGAATCATGTGAAAAATTGATAAATATTGTATTAAATGATAATCCTAGTTATGCAGATTTTTGTACTTTTCAAAAAAATAACAAATTCTTCAAAGTATTGAAAAACATACGTAGTGAATTTTATGATTCATCAAATGATTGTTGTAACATATTTGGAAGTACTGATATAGAAAGTCCAGTGTATACAAATTCTACTATTAAATTTGACTTAAAACGAAATCATTATTTGTTATATAATTTAATGGATGAACCGAATAAAAAAGCAATGGATGTTATGCAAAATGATGGAATGAATGCAGCAGTAGAACATATGATGACACGTCCAGATGGAACACAACGTAGTTATGCAGAAATGCGTGAATTATATGGTTAACGTGCTTGAAGTGTAATAATACGTGCAAAAAGATTAATTACATCTAAGAAAAATGAAACGCTAGATTGTGGATAATTTGGATAATTAGTACATTTTTCTGCTAAATCAAAAATACGTGATGTATCATAAGAAATAAATGCCGAAAAAACAACAATCACTAAATATGAAACATATCTATAACTTTGTGTAATTCCATAATTTTTTGAAAAGAAAAGCATACTTAATTCAAAAATAATTATCATGATTAACACTAACAATAATGTACTCATTGCTACTCCATATGTTTTTTTAAAGAATTCGGGTGCAATATATACAATAGCTGACATGACTACAAAAATAAGCGCAACCATCATTATAGCACTATTCAAATGTTGACTAAACATGGGAATTTTGAAATATACCCAACTGAATGCAGAAATAGATAAAATGAATAAAAACCAATACAAATGTGCTAATAAAACATCATTCATTTTTGTTTGGAATGGACTTTGTATTGAAAGTAAAATAATAAATAAAAATGAGAATATAATTACAATAAATGGGTGAACGGGTGCTTTTTCCCATGGTATATGATAAACTAATAAGCCCATAAGTGATAAACTTAATGCCAAATATAAATAAACATTGACAACATAGTTGTTGCATGTAGGTTTATTTTTTTTAAATCCAGAAATATATACCAAAAATGCGAAAAGAATTGTAGTTAATACTAAACCATACTTTGTTTGTATGCTTGTCATTTATATAATATATTAAAACATTTAAATAATAGACGTTAACAAAATATAATGAGTCTATCCAACCTTTTTACCAAAGCAGATATATATCATTTTCACAAAATTTGTGGTGCATATGTTGCCTTTAATTTTGTTTATCAATATATGAGTTATTTAATCACTGGAACTATGATATTTAATGAATGGAATTTGATACCACATTTTTTGTTGCATATTTCGAGTTTTTCTTTTCACGTATTGCGTTCAAGATCTATCAAACAAAAATTACATTTATTTGTATGGGAAGAATTGCGTTTACATTCACTTGTATTTGCATATCGTGGATGTTTGTGTATTTTATTTCCTTCTATGAGAGTTCCTATTATTTTTATGTCTATGATAATGGCTGATGTATCAACACTTTTAACAGGCGAACATAGTATGACTATGGTTCGTGGATTACATAATATACATAGTTCAAAATTAATAAAAATAGTCTATAAAATGTTTTTGAGTGTAAGTCAAATAAGTGCTACAATCATTTGTGGTGGATTTTTTCAACTTCATTATTCTCCGGTATTAGTTTTTTCAACATTATTACCCATTCAAACATATGCATTTGGTATGTTATTAATAAGAAATGATATTCTTAATAAAAAGCAATGGCAAATAATTTATATTATTGAAATATTATTTATGTATTATTTCTGGATTGCAGAAACAGGAAATTATTTATTAATAATAATGAGTATTTTCTGTTATTATTGTCGTAAATTTGGAATTTCAAAATATCATTTATTTTTATCCGTTTTTTTAGCACATATGGGATTAAAATATTCATATTTTATCAATGAAAGAATTTATCAAGATATGAATGAAAGAAGTTTATTATAATATTTAAAAAATTGAAATATAAAATTAAGTTTTAAATATATGCATAAAAACAATGAATATTGTCATTAATAATAACGAAAAGGCGGAAATATTTGTAGAATTATTTCAATATTTGAAATTATTTACATCTATTATTTCAATATCTTTAGAAACAGAGCGATTTTACATCCAAGGAATGGATTCATGTCAAATTAGTATTTTCGAAATATCTTTAACAAAGGATTGGTTTGATAAATATGAAGTCGAAGTTGATAAAGTCATCAGTATGAACGTCCAAATTTTCGCAAAAATATTACATATTCATAAATCTCCGCAAAATATTGTATTGAATTTCAATGAAGATGCAGTTGATATTTCATTGCTAGGTGAAAAGGGCGATTTTAATAAAGAATTTACTATGCCA
>MDTG01015040.1_pt1 | contig 27578 bp, 18 predicted proteins | sample 811421 | NCBI WGS metagenome assembly MDTG01 (sample SAMN05326645, study PRJNA326480) | marine metagenome | isolation source: seawater | place: Pacific Ocean: South East | collected 2011
CTCTTCTTCGCCGCTCACGATTTTGTGCCGCGGGATGACTTTCTCTTTTTTTTTTCTTCTGATTTTCACACCAAAACCCTAAACTCTACAAAAAATTTTAAGGAGTATTAAGGAGGAGGAGGCTTTGTGTGACATCGAACAACCGACTCGAGCCTTTTTTCTTTGACCTCCAACAACTGCTCGAGTTTACAGCACTTGGCGGTCAACGCGTCGACTTTCGCGGTCAACCGAGAGATGACGACATCTTTTTCTTTTTCGCGGGACCGAAAATCGTCGATTCCTTGGTCTTCTCGTTCTCGTTCTCGGTCTTCGTTTGTTTCTCCCGAGGCGGCGCGTTCGTCGCGCGCTCTTTCGGGTTGCAGTTGTTGTTGTTTTTTGCAGTCTAGCTCGTCGTCGCGACGTTCTGGAGCGAGCGTGCGCAGAGTTTGGCGGTGGTGTGCTTCATCGGTACTCGTTCGCTCGCTCGATGCTTCTTGGTCGCTCTGGTCTTTCTGGTCTTCATCTTCATCTTCATCTTTTTCGATCGATACGCAGTCATCCTCCAGGGCGGTTTTAATCTTCAGCAAAACCTTTTCCGCGGCGTCCTTCTCGCATCTTGCCACGGCACTCATTTCCTCTCTCGTCAACTCGCATCTCAGCGCCGCACTTCTCAGCACTTTCGCGTTTAACGTTTCCCAGTTTTCCATCTTCCCTTTAAAACTGTTTTTGACCGGGTAATTGTGCATGGAAACGACAACACCGTTGTCTCGAGCGACGCGCGACTGGTGCACGATCTCCGCCACTAAGACCCCGTCTGAAAAGTCCCGCGCGAAGTGTTTCTTCGGTTTCGCGGTTAACCGCAACGCGTCGACCCAGACGTACAGTTCCATTTTTTGCTCTCGTTCCAAAGCGGCGATGATGCGTCGCCCCGGAAAGACTTTGTGTCCTCCGTCTTCTTTTGGTCTCGCTGTTGTTGTTGTTGTTCTCATCTCGCGCCGTTGTCTCGCGCTCTCGTTCTCTCTTCTTCTTCTTCTTCTTCTTCTTCGTCGTCGTCGTCCTCGTTTGCCGCGCGGTGATGTGCTCGTGTCGGAACGGCCCGCCCCGAAAGTATATGCATTTCACATGCGTTGACTTTTTTTCCTTTCCAATTTTAGAGTTTTTTTTTGGAAGACAAAAAAAAAGGAAAATGTAGAGATTAAAACCCTAAACAAAACAATTTTTTTTTTCTTTTGATTTTTGGGGAAAAATTCGAAACAAAATTTGCCTTCAAAACGCCCTTTACTCGGGGGCGCGAGACCCGCGCGCGCGCTGACGGAGGAAAAGAGGAGGAGAAGAAGAAGAAGAAGAAGAAGAAGAAGACGATGGACCCGCTCCCGACGACGGCGTCTTTGAAGCGGGACGTGCAGTGGGCCTTGTTGGGGTCGACGACGGGAAGACAATCTGTGCTCGAAAAGCGCATCCAATCGGCGGTCGACGCCGTCGCATTCTGCGCGTGCTTTTCTTCTTCGTTGCCGACGCGCGAGGAGGAGGAGGAGGACGACGATTCGGACGAGGAGGAGGAAGAGGAAGAAGAACTGGCGAAGATCGAAACGCTGGCGCACTTTTTCTACCAGTGCGCGTCGGTCGACCTCACCCCGAGAGGCTTCGACGAGAGATTGGATGTCGTCTGTCCACCGGGAGGAGACGACGACGACGTAAACGACGACATCGTGAGATCGATACCAACCGAAACGAAACGCGCGCTGAGAGATGCGTACGTGAAAAACAAAACCCGATTAACCAGAGCGTGTCGAAATTTAGCGGAAATGGAAGACGAGAAAACGATGGAACGAATAGAAAAAGTCGAGTGGCGAATGGACGTGGAGACGAGCTCGAGAATGCGACAGAATAGAGGAGGAGGAGGAGGAGGAGGAGGAGGAGACGATATCGTCGGCGACCGACTGCGATACGTCGTCAAAGTGACGTTGAGACGTTTAAACGAAAACTACGTGGCGGAAAGGAGAGTGGACGTTTTCGAATGCTCGTACGACGCGCTGAAAAAGTTGAGCGAGGAGGTGGAGAAATGCTTGGAGAAGAGCGAGGACGCCAGAGCGAAACGGATTCGACGGTTCGTGAGACGACCGACGACTTGACGTCAATCGGCAGTATTGTAGCAAAACGAAACAAAGGAAACGTAGAAAGATAGGTAGAAGAATAGTGGGAGAAGAATTAGTCATGCACGTGTTGTAAATGTAGCGCAGCTTCGCGAGCTTTATTAAAACCTCTTTTTATATAATTACACAAAAAAGACTTGCGCGCGTAAAATTTTTATCGTCTTAACCGAGTACGTCTGGAAACACGACGAAATGCATAGTCTTTACGATGATATACGTCACCGTAAAAGCGACGAAATATCGCGAACAAAACGTATCAAACACCTCCAGAACTTCTCTCGTCTTCCTACTCACCGTCCCGTACACTTTCAAAGGAATTGACAACACAATCGCGGCTTGTCTAATTTTCGCGACGCCGCTCGTTTCGTCCAATCTCTCCTTGTCTTCTTGCGTCGCTTTAATCTTCTCCATTTCCGTCGCGTACCGGGTGCTAATTTCGCTCGTTTTCTCTTCTCTCTCCGATGCGCTTATGTTTGAATCCAACATCACTTCTTTTGTTTCTTTCATCTGTTTCGTCATCAACTTCTCAAATTCTTCCTCCTTCGCTTTCATCACGTCCCCGGGGCTCATAAATCCGAGCAATCCGCCCATACCTCTCGTCAACAATCCTAAACTCAAATCGTGATAGATGGCTAAAATTGCCACCACTTTCGTGCTTCCCAACAAAATGAAGTTCGCGCCAACGACAAACACCACTCCGGCTAAATAGGTCTCCGAAGTCTCGTGTTTCGGCAACACCCATCCCAACCCTTTCGTTTGGACGAATGGTATAGCCGTTTCTCTAACGAACGATTCCAACACGCACAATTCTGTTCTCACGCGAATCAACACGTCATTGATTAACGGTCGGTAATTCTCGATGTTGCTATCTCCAGCTAAAGTGAGCGCGACTTTTTGTCCGACTCGAAAAACGTCGTCCGACGCCGGACAGACGGGCGAAAAGTTCGCGAACGGGTCGATAGAATCAGACGCGAACGCTTCGAAATCATTTCCTCTGGCGGTGATGCATTCGTACCCCGTCGCGCTCAGCGTCGCCGCCACGACCGCTCTCCTCCTCCCTTGTCTTTCCTCTTCATCACTCGAGTCGCGTCGGCGCGGGCACTTCTCGTCCTCTCCGACGCAGAACGTTTTGATATCCAACGGGTCGAAAAAAGCACAATCATTATCATCATCAACGCGACGTCCTCGCACGAGAACATCCGACGATCTTTCCTCCCGTCGGAGGCCGATGCCAAAGCCTCTGTTGTTTCTTCGTCGTCGTCTCGTCTGCATCGTCGTCGTCTGCATCGTCGTCGACAGCGCTGCTCGAGAAAGAAACATCGTGACTAAAAAATGATGATGCTCCTCTTCTTTCTACAAGATGATGATGATGACGGTGTTTTTTTCTCGCGTCGTTCCCCAAGCAACGACAACAACGACAGCAACAACACCAGCGACAAAAAAAGAGTCGCGCCGGCCGCGTTGGTGTCGCCGCTTTCTTCTTTTTTTTGTTCTTCCTCTCTCGTAAACGAAAGAAGAAACTTTTGACCTTTTTAACTCCTCTTTTCCAAACAGAATCCCATCCACACAAAAATGTTGTTTAGGGTTTTATAAATTTAGGGTATCAAGAATGAAGGTTGACGTAAGCAGCCGCCGGACTCTCCATACGTGAAGCGGGCCTTCCCTGTGTTGCGCCATGGTGGGGACGACGACGACGACGACGACGACGACGACGACGACGACAACCACCACCACTCGTCTGCCTCCGACGGCGGAGGAGTGCGCGAGCACGTGGCGGAGGGAATACGAGAGCCAGACTTTGATGAGAAAGTCGTCGTTTACTTCGTCGTCGTCGCAAAACAAAAATGGAAAAGAAGGCAACTGTACCGACGGTGACGAGACGTCGAAAACGACGCACAAAGGAATATCGATCGCGTGGCGGAACGTGAGCTATACCGTCGCGGTTGGGAAGAAGAAGAAACGAACGACCAAGAAAGTTCTGGATGGGATGACGGGAGCGGCGATGCCGAGACATTTTATCGCGCTGATGGGACCGACTGGGAGTGGGAAGACGTCTTTGCTCAACTGTTTATCTGGACGAATACCGAAGAAGGACGGCACGTTGACGGGAGAGATTTTAGTCGACGGGAAGGAAAGAAACGAGAAGATCTATCGGAGCAGGCAAGTGGCGTACGTCATGCAAGAGGAGTTGTTGTTTCCTCACTTAACGGTGATGGAAACGTTCATGTTACACGCGAAATTGAGATTGCCGCAAAGCATGGACATCGAAGAGAAGACGAGGTTGGTGAAGAGTTTAATTTCAGAGTTGGGGTTGAAAGCGGTGAAGGATTCAAAGATTGGGAGACCTGGAGGGTTTCCAAGAGGTTTATCGGGAGGGGAAAGAAAGCGGGCGAATATTGGCATAGAAATGGTGGCGAATCCAGAGGCTTTGTTTTTGGACGAGCCGACGAGCGGGTTGGATTCGTTTCAAGCACAGAACGTGGTGAGAGCTTTGCAAGATTTGGCCGCTCACGGAAGAACGGTCGTGTGTACCATTCATCAACCCCGAAGTTCTATCTTTAAGCTATTCGACCAATTGTTGTTAATCAGCGAAGGAAAGATGTTATACATCGGCGATTCTGAGAAGGCGGTGGAGTATTTCGCAAAGTTATCGTTCAAGTGTCCAGATTTGACGAATCCGGCGGATTTTTTCATGGATATAACGAGCGTGGACCGAAGGTCAGAAGTGGCGGAGAGAAATAGCAGAGACCGTTTGCACTTGTTCGCGAGTAAGTGCGAGGAAAGAGAGTTGGGAGAAAACGCGGTAAAATTGGCGGACTCAATGAATTCATCCTTGTTCGGCGGCGCGAACGCGAGTAAAGACAGCAAAGATAGAACGAAAAATCGAAAAGACGACGACGAGTTGATGAGTGAGTACCAGGGACGAGGCGCGAATTGGTTTCAGCAATTCGTGTTACTAATGGACCGCTCAATGCGCGAACAGAAAAGGAACGTGATTGGTATTATCGTTCCCATTGTCATCGACGTCATTTATGCTTTGATTCTCTCGGCATTATATAGAGATTTAGGCAAAGACCAACAAGGCGTGCAAGATAGAATCGGGTGTTTGTTTTTTATATGTTTGAACGTTGCGTATACGTCCGCTCTTCCCGCAATTAACTTGTTTGCGGGAGAAAAGTCAGTCATTGGAAGAGAACGCTCTTCCGGTGCGTATTCATGTTCGGCGTATTACATTTCAAAGTACATCGCGGAACTGCCGAAACTGTTGCCGAGGTTGTTCTTTTGCGCCTTGGTATATAATGTCGTCGGGTTTCGCGAAGGTGCGGAATACTTTTGGACGTTCGTTTCTATCATAATCTGCGAAGCGTTGGCAGCGCAGGCATTGGGTATTTTCATGGCGGCGGCGTTACCTGTAGGCGCGGCGTTAGCGTTAGGACCGGCTTCGATTACTATTTTCACCTTGTTTGGCGGCATTTATTTGAACGTCGATTCTATCCCTAAAGGTGCCAGATGGATAAAATACATCGATTTCATCTATTACGCATTTTCTGCGTTGGCGGCTAATGAATTTGGAGGCGATGTGAAATTTACCTGTTTCCAAGGCGAAGTTCGGTGCTTGGAAAACGGGAGAGAAATATTAGAGTTGTATTCGTTCGAGAACGTCAAAGTTGGAAAGCAAATCGGCGCTCAATTTGGTTTACAATTCGGCATTCAATTTTTAGCCTTTTGGTGCTTGAAGAGAGGTCAAGAAACGTACATGGCGTTGAATATTCCGAAAGAGAATGTCAAAGATGATGACGAAGATGCCACGAATACGAAAAATAGCAGTCGGAAGAAGAGAGTGATCGGCGTGTGATGATGTAGTAAATGTAATAACGTCGTATGATTTTCATCGTTCGACATTTAAGGTAATATTATACTAACGCCTTTGCACTTCCATTTGTAAATGCCGCATGGCGTTCATCGCTTCTTTCGCCTGTTTGGAATCCTCCCCTAACCCTTTCTTAGCCACTTCTAAAGCCCTTTGCGTCACGTTCATCGCGTCTGAGTTTTCTCCGAGTTCAAACATTACCCGTCCTAAAAACAATAATGAACTCACGCCGTCGCTCATACCTTCGGGATCGGTGGAGTTCAATCGACACTCCGCCGCAGCAGAAAACGCCAGAGCGGCTTGTGTTCGCAACTCTCGGTCGAGCTTTTTAGCATCGTCCGATTTCCCATTCTTCCCAACTTGATAAAAATTCGAGCACGCGAGCATGTGCAAAGCTAAGCCTTGCGTGCTCGGATCGTGTGCAAGAAATCTCGATGCCGTTCGTATAGGTCTCGATGCTTCTTTGTACTGATCAAACCCGAAAAACACCTGTCCCAACGCTAGTAAAATAGAACCGACGGCTTCGCATCCGTCTACTTCTTCGTCGCCTTCCACGCCTTTCTTAGTTTCCCACTTGTCGCCGATTTTCACAACCGCTTCGTATGTCGCGACTTCAATTTCGTCGCCAACAAACGGATCTCGCGGCGCGCCTACTAACCCATTTTTGTCCCCTTTGTCGCTATTACCCTCTTCTCCATTTTCTATGAAATCAATCACATCCTTGCTCACGGCTTCTTTATTCTTCTTCACGTTTGTACTATCTTCATCATCGTTTTCCAACAACGCCCAGTGCCAACGCACGCCGTCGTTGTCAAACTTAATCCTTTTAATCTCCCCTAAAGTATGAAACCCAGGCAACTCCACCGCCCCAGCCGTGGCCGCAACCGCCCTTTTTAACAACTTCGTCGCGTTCATTTTATCCTTGGCCTTGACGCATGCCTGTGCCGCGCTATCGATCGCCTGACTCAACTGCGCTGGATTGGCGTCTCTCCTCGTCCCGTGCGCTTCTAGTCTCGCGCACGTTTCGACAGACTTTTTCGCTCGATACAAAGCTGATTTTTTCCAGCAATCCCTGGCTTCATATCCGTTCGCTCGTTCTCCACAATACGTCGCCGTCGCGTTTAAGAGTTGAACATCCGACTCTCCATTCTCCTCGGCGATTAAAATCCTCTGTTTCCAATACTCCATGACTCTCTCCCATTGCTCGAATCGTTTTCTGTGTCGATTAAACAAGCACTGGTGTAAAATTTTCTCACTCAATTCGACGATGTTCCCGTATTCCTCGATCGCTTTCGCCGCACCTTTGTAATGGTTCTCCGCTTGATCGAGCTTTCCCAGTTTTGCTTCGATCGCCGCGACCCACGTGAACGCGTCTCCCAACTCTGGATTGTTCCCTTCCAACATTATTCGCATGTAATCTGGAACATCGTCGTCGTATTGCTTCGCCAAATACACGGCTCTCTGAAACACCGCTTCGGTCAATTGCGCGACCGGTGGTCCCAGTTTAAACAACATCGCGCCGCAATTCATCGCGTACTTCGAAGCGACTCTCGGTCTGCCATTTCGCGCGAGCTTGTCGCAATGAGCTAACAACGTTAACGCGCGTTGCCGATCCATCGCGTTCGGCGGGATTTGCATGATTGCGTCCGCTATCTGTTCCATCGCGGCGGTGTCCTGCTGCTCGAAGAAGGAGACGAATCGACCCGAAGGAAAGGGAAGTGATTTCGGGCCGCGCGTTTTCGAGCAACAAACGAACCCGTTGTTGTTGTTGTTGTTGGCACTTTGCTTTTTGCGTCGTGTCTTTTTCTCGCTAATAATGTTTTCGCTTTGAAGACGATTTCTTTTTTGAATCGGGGGGTCAAAAAACGTCTCGCTTTTTCTTTTCTTTTTTTGTTTTTGGGAAATCACATGATAAAAATGATAAAGAAACACAACAACAACAAAGAAAAATATGAAAAGAGGAGGAGGAGGAGTCAATAGTAGCACTGCGGATGATGATACATAAAAGAACAAAGTCTCGAGCGCGTCGTCGCGTGGGGCACGACGCAAACGCTGCTAAGACCTCCCCGGGGACGACCCGGTTGCCGACGCTCTTCGGATGACGTCTTTGGTTTCGTACCGAGTCAATCGGGCTAAACTTTCTAAAAATTTCTCTTTCGTTTTTCGCAACGAGAGTCTGAGTTCCAGGACTTCCCCTTGGGCGACCGCGGATTCAGTTTTCGCGGCGACTAACGCGGCGACGTGAGATTGGAGGACGACGTTCGTTTCTTCGAGCTCTTTTTGGCACGCGTCGAGTTCGTCTCGAGCTTTCATGGCGTCTTCGTTTGCGTCCCGGATTTCTTTATCCACGCGTTTTTGCAAGTCTTTGCGTAAATCGGTGGCCAACGTGGTTGTTTCTTGAACGACAGAGACGAGTTGAGATTTTAAACTCTCGATTTCGGATTCACATTTAGAGATTTCAGTTTCGTAGGCGTTTCGTTCCGATTCGCGTTCGGTTTCCATGTTATGAATCACGGAGTCTGTTTTTTCACGTTCGCGCGTGATTTCTTCGACGCCGGTTTTCACGGCGTGTTCCAACTGCGTAATTTGCGCCTCTTTCGTCTCGAGCGTAGATTTGAAGGAGTCTATTTCTTGCTCGTATTTCTCTGTCATCGCCGCGATGATATTGCTGTCATTGCTTTTGTTCGGTTCGATCGCTATATTTTCATAATCCGCCATCTTCTCTTGTTTGTTTCGTAAGGCGATCAATGCCGCTTCCAAGCTTTGCGTTTGCTCTTTCAAACCGAGCGATTGCACCTTCGCCTGCGCGAAATCAGCCTCTAACCGTTCCAATTTACGCGTTTGCGTTTCTAACTCGCTCTTCGAGCGACTAGATTCTTTCTCAATCTCTTTTTGCTCTTGTTCTTTTAATTGTAATTCGTCTCGCACGTCATCAATTTTGCGCTTCAACATTTCCGTTTCCTCTTCGTGTTGTGTTTCGCGTTCGACGCGGTCTCTCGTCAACTCGTCGTTTTTCCTTCTCAAATCTTTCGCTTCTTTTCGTAACGACTCCAAGACGATGGTCGTTTGGCGTTGTTGTTCCGCTAACGCTTTTTCTCTCGCAATGACTTCTTCATTCGTTATGCCGTTTGCGATGATCGAATCCGCGCGGTCATTCGCTAACTCTGGCGTCGAACACTCGCCAATTGGCGATAGATAAGACGTAGTTGATAACGAGCGCTTCATTTCGGACGTGTTAAATTTTCGTAACGGCGATGCGGTCGACGAGACTGGTGTCATCGTAGCCGTGGTCGTTGTGTCTACTTCAAGCTGTTCGTCGAACCCGGACAAATCTTGCTCATCGTTATTTGCTGCTACTATTTCATTACTATCATTCAAAAAACCACCGCTCATCGGCTTCATAAACGGATTCGTATTGTTGATATTGTTGTTGTTGTTATTATTATTTTCGTTTGCAACGAATGATCCCGATAAGTTCGTGCTACTTATAAACGACAGCTCCGTCATGTCCATTTCCGATCCTCTTCGAGACCCACCTTTCGACGTCGCGTTCTTCAACCACGTCATCCGTACTTTGCACCGAAGACAAACCCCATTTTCCATTCGCATCTCGTGTTTTGTTTCGTATCCACCTTCACTCAGCGCTTGCATGATATCTTCCGAGCAAAACTGACTCGCATCCAGTATCCCTCTCGCGAGCGTGGTGCTATTTCCAACCGACTGAAGCTTCACGTTGTACGCTTTTGGTTCAAACGACCCGTTCTCTTCTCTGTACAGCGTGACGATTTGCGTCAACTTGTTGTTCCCGTCCACGGAATCGTCAAACTTTGCCCACGTCGTGCATCTTTCTTCGCCGTCGCGCCCCGCGTCTTTCGTCGTCCCGACCGAACTCTCCGACGTCATCGAGACTTTCGCGCCTCTGGTCAGCAAAACGCGCACGGTAAACGCATTTTTTGGCACGCCGAAACACTCGATGTCGTACACGTCGAACTTGAATTTCAACTGTTGCTTCGATCTGCGCTGCGTGTGCTTTTGGAGCTTGGCGAACATGACGCCGGGGGGGGCAGATGAGGAGCGTTTCGTTCGTTCGTTCGTTCGTTCGTTGGGGTTCTTTGTGCTTCGCTGGTGCGTTGGTGGTTCGTGGGTGCTTTTTTGTGAGGATTTGAAAGAGGAGAAAAAGCGTTCAAAAAAAATCCCCCTTTACTTACGACGAGAAAGACGCGAGAAGACGATGACGACACACGGCGAAGACGACCACCACCACCACCACGGGGATGATCTCGAATCGTACTTCGCGTCGAAACTGAAAGCGAAGGACGAGGAGTTGCGTCGAAGCGTGCTGGCGCAATCCGAAGCCGAACAGAACGCTTTTTACGCGGTGTCGAAATTGGCTGAAATGAGGGAAAATTTCAAAATCGAGAAGGCGTTGTGGAAAGAAAAAGCAGAACGCGCGTTTATGATTACGGACGACGTCGATCGCGAGAAGTGGAAAGAGGCGTTGATAAAGTTTGATTCGTTCGATTTACGGGAGGATGGTACGTGCGAGAGAAAGAATACTCATTTGAATTCGTTGGAATCCGTCTCTGCGCTTAGATTTGAGTTTCAGTCGACTTTAATGCTGCTGAAGAAAACGAAAGAGGAATACTTGAGGATGGAAAAGATGCTGTCAGAAATGGAACAGGACAATCGAAAGTTACGTTTAAAATTAAAAGAGAGCAACGACGTATTGAAATCGATACGAGATGGGGAGTTATCGGACGTGAAAAAGCAATGTGAATCTTTGCGACGAGAAAATTTGACGGTATCGCAAGAGTGCGCGGAAGCGAATGCACATTCGAGCGCAATGAAAGCGGAGATGATGAAATGGAAACGGGCGGCGGAGACACTGATGAAAGAGGAAGAGATATTGAAGTCGAATATATTCGATAACATCGAAAATGATGAAAATGTGATGAATAATAGATTGGGTGGGAAGAAAATGAAGATGCGCGCGATGGAGTTGAGTCTAGAGAAGGCCTTGGTCGCGAAAGAAGAGTTAGAGAAGGACGTGAAACGATTAGGAGAGGAAGTTCAAAAGGAAAAGGAAGAGAAGGCGAGGGCGTTGAAAAGGGAAGAAATCGCCAGCGCAGCTTTGGCTGCTTGTTCGGTGCCTTTTTCTTCTTCTAAAACGAATGCGACGACGACGACGACGCAGACATCGACGCAAACGCAAAATAACGTAAGGCTTTCCGCGGCGTCACACATCGCCGAGCTCGAGAAGAAGATCGAAAAGTTGGAACATCGAAACGAAATGCTCATGGAAACACTCGAAAAGAGTGATTACGAATACGCCAGAGAAGTCGCATTGATTCAAGCGGAGCATGAAAGAATGCTTGCGGTCGTTTCGGGTGGGCGTTTGGTTTGATTTGAAAAAATTAGGTATTTTAAGAATATTAGCGCAGCACAGCACAGCCCGTAGCGATGGATAACCCATGCGGATAACCAACGCGATCGATGTATTAATATTTGTATCTATAAATGTGGTACCTACCTAGGTAGTATCAATATCAACAATTGTAATATTAATAGTAATAAGTATGATTATGGTTGTTATGATGGCGCAATTGTGATTATAAATAAGCCAAGCGCGCGTGTTAAGCCGAAAAGTGCGCCAAGTTAATCACCGACTCGAGAGTTTGTTCCCCGCACCACGATTGCCCAGATTTTAACTTTACTGGATCCTCAATCGCCGCCGCTTCCACACACACCATCTTCTTATACTCCTCGTCCCCGAAATCAGCCATACTCTTCGATTTATCAATCCACGGATTCCATACTACCGCATCGTTCAAATTCTTCGTGGTCATCGCAACCCCTCTCGTGTGTTGTGACAACACGCCTTCTTGTTCCCACACTCTATCGATAATCTCTAACCTTACTTTTTCTACCAAAGCTACGTTCCTTCGGTAAATCCTATCGACTTCCTTATCGAACCTTATCTCTTCTTCGCCTTCCACGCACTCCTTTCCGTCTTGTAACGAATCCGTATACCGCGCGCCATTCAATCCTTTTACGGCGATATCATTAATACTCTTCGCGGTAAAGTACGTGTGCAACGCCGTCGTAAACTCAAACTCCTTCGAATCGTCGTTCGTGACTTCTAACTTCGTGTGTAAAAACTCCTTTTCAATGCACACCGTGTATTTCAGCGTGAACTTAAATGGAAACTCTTTCAAAGTGTCTTCGTTGCTCGACATTGAAAACGTCGCTTTCGCCCAGCACTCGTCCGCGTTCGTCTCCGAAGAGATGAAATCCCACGTCGAATGCCTCGCGAATCCGTGTTGTTTGGCACACGTCCCGAGCTTCCCGAACTGCGGGAAGCATATGGGAATGCCCCCTCGAATGGGTTTCGTCCCGTCTAAAACCGCTTCTGGGCTCAAAAACAAAAACTCCGGTTGCGCTTTGAACACTTCCAAATCCGATTTCGATCGCCACGAGACGACGTGCGCCCCAAAGTCGTACACTTTGCACGTAAACTGCCCGTTATCCAACACCACGCCTCCGTGGGAATTCGATTTTGCGTCGTCGTCGTCGTCATCCTTTTCGAACCGGCGCGTCGTCGGTAACGACATCATTCAGAGAGGAGGAGGAGGAGGAGGAGGAGGAGTAAAAAATCGCGAATCGGAATTGGTCTTCTTCGTTTTTTCTATAATATAATAAATCACTTTGAACTCTCGCGACTCGTCGTCGTTCGAGAGCGTAAAGGTCGAAACAAAAAAAACAAAGCTTCTTCTTTCGACGATAATAACGCTCTCCTTTTCTTCTTCTTCTTCTTCTTGTTGTTGTCGTTGCGGTCGCGTCTCAAAGCGAAAGAGCGCTTAGTAGTAGGAGTAGGAGTAGGAGTAGGAGTAGTACAAAAGTTTCCTCCTTTCTCAAAGGCGAGAGCACATTTTTATTTCATTTCCAAAACCCTAAACAGTCAGAAAAAAAAAGAAGAAGAGAAAAATCCCATTCATTTTATCAATTCTGTTGCTTCATTTGCTGAATACCACAAGTTTCCTAAACGTCCTATTGCTTCAGAAACAGGGTGGAGAGCGATTGTAGTCTATGTTTTAGTAGATTAAAACCAGTTTAAAGGTGATAGAAAGAATTTGTAGGCCCTTTTTTTTTTGAAAAGTCTCCTTGAGAGAGACAAACGACTCTCTCATAATAAGGGAGTATAAATAAAAGATGACGACGGTACCGACGCACCACCATCGCCTCCCGTCTTTGTGCGGGGCAAAAAAGGAAGAAGAAGAAGACGGTGTTCGACGACGATGCAAACGACGACGACCGGTGGTGGTGGTATGCGTGGGTGGTGGTGATTCGTTTTCGTGTTCGTCGTCGTTTGCTGCGTCGTCTTTTCTCGCGCGACGTTTCGACGCTGTGCGCACGATGATGATGATGGGTTTTCCCGAAAACCGTTATTATTATCGGTGTTCTTCTTCTTCGTCGTCGTCTTCTCGCCTTTGGGGCGACCTCTCGATGACGATGACGACGACGATGCCTTTTGGAAGACGAGGACTATCACCACCACCACCACCGCGGAGACGAGGACGCGTCGCGATGATGGCGGAAGGAAGAGGAAGAGGAAGAAGAAGAAGAAGTGGTGCGGTCGTCGTCGACGCGAGCGGGAAAGGGAAGAGATGGAAGATCAAAGCGACGGCGACGTCGAAAGAAGACAGCACACACGGAGTGGATGTGTACGAAGCGAGAGGAACGAAGACGAGGACGAGGACGAATGAAGAAGGTCAAGAAGAAGAAGAAGACGAAGACGAAGACAAAGAAGAAGACAAAGAAGAAAACAACATAGGTCCTGGACTTATCCCATCCATAGCGACTGCAACGATTGGCGCGTTCTTGTTCGGGTACCACTCGGCGGTTATCAACGCGCCTTTAGCGGCAATTGCCTCGGATTTAGGATTCGCGGAAAGCGATGGGTTGAAAGGGTTAGTTGTCAGTGTAATGGTGTTAGGAGGCGTCATCGGTGGATTTTCCATAGCGCCGTTCGCAGACAAGTACGGACGGAAAAATGCGCTGGCGTTTGTAACCATTCCTTTAGCTGTCGGCGCGTTGATTTCGAGCATCAGTTGGGACGCGGCGTCGATGACGTTTGGTCGATTAATTACAGGAATAGGTGTTGGCGCGAGTTCACAAATCGTGCCATTGTATTTAGCGGAAATTTCGCCGCCAACTTTTCGAGGAACTTCGAACGGGTTGAGGAGAATGGCGTACGTGTTCGGGTGTTTAGCGGCGTTTCAGTTGGCGGTGCCGTTAGAAGAAGCCGCCGACGGAGGTCACGACTGGTGGCGACCGTTGTTTTCAGATTCCGTGATACCGGCGATGATGTTGGCGGTAACCGCATTAGTCGTGGCGGTGGAATCGCCGGTGTGGTTGTTAGCTACGAGCGGGCAAATAGAGTGCGAAGAAGAGAAGAAAGAGAGTGAGAGAGAATGGAGGAGATCGTTGGAGGCGTTGATGAACATTCGAGGGAAAGCGGCCAATTTGTGGCAAGAGAACATTCAGAAAAAGGAAGAGAGAATTGGTAGTGATGACGGTAGTAACGAAGGCGAAGTGTCGACGGAGCACGCCGTTGAGTACGACCAAAGAGTGTTGACCACGAGTTCTAGCGGTAGCAAAGAAGTGAGCAATAGTAATAGTAGCGGTGGTAGCGGTAGCGATAGCAGCAAAAAGTTGGAAACGTGGTCGGAGATTTTCGAAGACAAGACGAACGTCCCGTCTTTAGTCACTGGCGTTGGCTTGTGTGCGTTGGCGGCATTTTCTGGATCGAACACGGTCATATTCTACGCGAAATCGGTGTTTAGTTCCGTCGGGTTGAATTCTCCCGAGCTGTTAACGTGGGCCGTCGGCATCCCGAATATCGTGGGCGGCATTTTAGCGTTGGTTCTGACGGACAAGCTCGGTCGCCGACCTTTACTTTTATGGTCGTTTGGCGGCATGTCCGCGTGCTTAGTCGCGCTCTCCACCGTGGACATTTACACGCACGGGTTACCTTTCCTCGGAGGAGGCGCGTCGATGACCACGTCCAGTAAATTCTTCAAGGCGAGCTTTTGCAACACGCTCGACCCGTCCGCGGTGGACGTGTTGAGCCCAGAGCAAAAAGCGAAACAAAGAGGCAGTTTGAGTATCAACGAGGGTTACTTTTCGGACATATTCGACGTCCAACAGTCCTCGTATTCCTCATTTACGACGAAGTCAATCATATGCAAGGACTTACCGGACCGCGAAATCGGTGGGTTAATTGAAGACTTCACCATCAAAGGCGGTGATAACACGAGCGGCGAACGACAAGAACCGGAAGCAACGGTTGCGCTCGTCTCCCTCCCGCTCTATGTCCTCTTCTTCTCCGCCGGCGCTGGCCCAGTCCCTTGGCTCCTATACAATGAAGTCTTTCCCACGCGAATCCGCGCCAAAGCGGTATCTTTGTGCACCGCAACCAACTACTTCTCCAACGCCATCGTCGGTGCCGCGTTCTTACCAGGTGTCACTTCTCTTGGTCTAGGCGTCACGTATGCCGGGTACGCGCTGTTAAATCTTCTTGGATATGTCTTTGTCAAAGAGCTCGTATTTGAAACCAAAGGGATGAAGTTAGAGGACATCGAAGAGACGATGTTAGAGAAGTGGAGCGATACTCATAAAAAGGCGGGCAAATAGATGGATAAAAAACGGGGTCGAGTCGTTCATGTCAAATGTGTATTATCTATTGGTAGTATTAGTATAAGTAGTAGTATTAGTCGTAATATTACAATGCGTGCGTTTTTGAAAGCGCGCGTCTCGCCTTTGATACCACACAGGCACTTTTGGCCGAGACGCACGAGAGAGAGAGCGTCCAAACAATTTATCAGTCGCGTGAGGCGCACGTACCCGTACGAGACGTGCTTTTTACCCGCGCAGACGTCACGAGACATCGGACTCTTTTTCTCTCTCGCACTTTCCTTCTCATAAAAGAGAGAGTAGGAGAGAGCGCATAAAAGACACACCACTTGAGCTAAAGCGTTTCAAAAGAGAAGTCACGCGTCGCGTCGAGAATTCATCATCATCTCGCATCAAAGCGACGCTTACCGTCCTCACGCGCTCGGCGGCGTCGCGTTGTGATCGATGCCGTGAATGTTGCTCCCTCCGTATCTCCTCGTGCCGTTATTCCCTCCTCCTCTTCCTCCTCCTCCTCCTCCTCCTCTGGGGGCGTTGTTTACGTCTCCAGCTTTCGTCCCGTACTTTTGCGCGTGGTCCAGACTGAACAACGTGCGAAAAAACGCGACGAAAACGTCGAGGAGCGTCCAGAAGACGTCCGCGATCGCGGTGGGACGAAACAGAGGTTTGCGCGACCGCGTCGTCCCGGACGAGGACACGTAGGAGTAGTGGTGTTGTTTTGCCGTCGTCATCTTTTTGTTGCGCGTGTTCTTTTGGTGAGCTACGACGACAAAAGGAAGCGCGTGATAAATCTTCTCGCGCTTGACAAAACTTCTACTTTGTTCGAAGAAGACGACGACGACGACATAGTTTAGGGTTTTATATAAACCCTAAACTGACAAAAGAGAAAAAAGTCTTTTTTGTGGCCCCCGCCGTCAAAAAAAAACAATTTATTATTATTCAAAGACTCCGACTTTGTTTTTCCAACATTGATGAAGAAGCGGAAACGGCGAGACGACGACGACGACGACGACGACGACGAGGGGAAGAGGAGAAGAAGAAGAAGGGAGGAGAAAGAGTGCAAAAACACCACCGGGTGCGTGACCTCCGTGGTTCGGGTGTCCGTGCCGGTGCACCCGTCGAAATTGGCCAACAGGAAAAAAGGCGTGCGGGAACAATTGGACGCGAAGACGCTGAGACACCACGACGGATTCGGAGGGGTGCTCGTGAAATACGAGGAGCTGAGTATTGTGAACGAAGATGAGAACGGGGGGGAGACTATTTTACCGGCCTCGTCGTACGTGAACGTGAAAGCGATGGTGAAAGCGACCGTGTTTGCGCCGAAAATGCGCTCGTATTTAATCGGGAAAGTGAACAAAATAGGCCAGGACCATATCGGTTTAGTCGTCGGGAATATCTTCAACGCGTCGATTCCAATCGAAAAGTTTAAGGAAAACATGATGTTCGACGAAAGCAAAAACGCGTGGGAAATCATAGAAGATGGGACAGAAAATAACGATGGAGACGAGGAGGAATCGGACGAGTCCTCGTCGATGAGCATGAAGGAGATTAAAGTAGGCTCGAGAGTGAAGTTTCGCGTCGAGAAGGTCAACAGAGAAGACGATCGAGTGGTATTGTTGGTCGGGAGTTTGTTAGGGAAAGGGTGTGGACCAGTAGATAGTAGTAGACAGGGTGATGATGACGAAGAAACCATCAACGGTACCGATGCCGCTGCCGAAGATGACGCCGACGAGGAGGAAGCCAAGCGCGATAAGAAACGAAAGAAGAAAGAAAAGAAAGAAAAGAAAGAAAAGAAAGAAAAGAAAGAGAAGAAAGCAAAGAAAAAGAAGAAAGAAAAGAAGGAGAAGAAAGCAAAGAAAGCAAAGAAAGAGTTTAGTCCGTCCTCCTCTGAATGAGAACAACTGCAGAATTATTCAGACGCGATGCTAGTATTTTTAGAATTTTATCCCCGCCACCAAAGAAAGGTACACACCCCGCTAATTTTACTATGTAGTATATACCTACAAAAAGCTACTTTTTAACTATACTCTCAATCTAAGCGTGAAGCCTCGGAAACGGGTGTTCGACCGTTCCGTTCATGTAGCAGCACCATTGGTGCGTGGATGTCTTGAGCATATTGTCGAAAGCTAAGTTTTCATCTTCGCTCGCAAATCCAGTAAAATCGCTCGTTCGCGATCCGTGCTCGAGAAATTGGGATGAACTGAAATCACCCAATCCATCCAAAACTAAAACTGGTTCGTCCAGTAAACCGAGCGTTTCAATCTCGGATCGAATTTTTGTAGTGAATTCGAGGCTCGAAAACCCAGTTTTGATGGCAACTTTCGCTCTTCCTTCGTCGATGGGCGTTCGCGTCTGGGCGAAACCGGGCAAATGCGGCAAAGCGCCTCGCATGCCGCCTTTTCGATTTTTACACTCATCTTCGGTTTCCTCCGAGGAACAAACGGCAATCCTAGGTGCCGGAGAAGTGAACGCTTTAAAACCAGCGTTGACTCTGTTTTCGAAATAAGACGCTTCACGAATAGGAATGGGGAACTTACCGAACGTTCTCGGTAACGCCCAGTGGTCGATCGGGCAGACAAACGGAATCGTCATCGCGCCCATGGTGCAATTGACCAAAAGATTGAAGTGTCTGTGACACCCGCATATGAATTGGGGCATAATCAACGCGCGATCCAACATCTTTGCGATAGCTATGGCATCTCGAACGCGCGCGATTTGCCAACGCAAACCGTTCATGTGACCGATTGGAACCTCGCCTTTTGGTGTCGTTATGGATTCGTTGACGGATTTTTCCAACCAATCCGGGATGGACATGCGAACGATGAGCGTCTTCAAATCCTTCTCTTCGCTCAGATCTGTTTCTGCTTCAACTGGAATAACTTTAGCCTCCTCCTCCTTCTGCTTACTAACAAGGTTTTTATTATACATAGATGAGCTTAAAAAGTACGGTTTCTTATCTGCCCACATCCCTGCTTCGCGGAAGCGCCAAATTTTGCCCTGCGCGCCGTCGTATACGTACGTGTTGTGAACCCCGTATGGAACAATCGAACGTTTCGAGTAATCCTTACCCATAAAAAATACCATTCCGTTGGAAAACAAACTCGTTGGTAACTTTGCCACACGCAAAGAACCGGACGTGCCTGCGTATGAATACAGCGGACGCAAACCTCTCTCGTAATCCTTTGCGAACGCGACGAAATCGGGAGGATACTTTTCGCAAAAGAAACCATCGCTCGCGTTTCTCTTCACGATTTCCATAGCGCTTACCGTCAATGGTTCGCACAAACCTTCTTTATCTCTCGGCACGAAGCCTGGGTCCATGACAGTCATCTCTGGTTTCGACGGATCGTACGTTTTATCCGGCCTTCTGAAATAATTGTCCGGGTGTCGATTGTCCGCGTTTGGTTTAGTGAACGCGCGACACATGGAGCTCTTCTCGCCAACATCGGTCAATTTCTTACAATACGCGGGAAGCGAATTCCGTTGTAACGATCTTGACCGCGTAATCGCATTGAAATGGTGCTGATCGTTCGCAAACGACAACATTTTTCCTGCTTCCATCCCGTGCTTCCAATCTTTCACGAATCGTAGGGATTCCAATGTTGCTCTCAACAACAACATGCCCGTGTTATACTCGGCATTATACGGCCATGGAAGTTGCGTGAATGGGTCTCGAAATAGTTCCCACTTTCTAAACACCGTCGACGTCAACTGCGGCAAATTTAACTTTCTGTGCAAATCGATTTCACTTTTGTCTATTAAATCGCCTCGAAAATGAAAGACGCAATCGGCGGACACCGCGATGTCGACTTTACCTAAATTCCCCGTGTTAAAGTACGGCATCGGATCGCGGACCCACGTGACGTCTGCATCGGAAATTAATAAATCGTATGCGTTCAAGAGGAAAGTTTCTATGATTTGTATCTTCACGTTCATCAGCGCGTAAAAGGATTCCTTCACCTCTCGAAAGCCACCCGATAGGGAATGCCCTAATTTACTCTTGTCTAACAAGTGACTGCCAGACACGCACGCGAATTCATCGTCGTTATCTTCGCGTCGATGCCTTTTTCTTTCCTTCAACTCTTTTTCGCACCAACTGTGCAACGCCTCGTCTAAACTCACCACAACGATCTTCTTGATATTCGCTCGTAGGCTATACGTCAACCAATTCTCCACCAACGTTACTAACTCTACGGTCGCAAACGTCACGTGTAACGGCATCTCTGTCCCTAACTCTACTTGTTCCATCGTATACGGGGGAAACTTCTTCCTCAACTCTTTTAAATCTAAAATTTTATCTAAAGTTGTGTATCGTTTCGTTTGTTCTGAATGCGTGGTGTCTTCGTCGTCTTCATCCACGTATGGGTGCGGCAAGGAACCGTCGAACAACTCTCGTCTGCGTTTGGCCCACAAATCACTCGCATCGTTCTCGTTCGATTTATACGATCGATGGTCTTTTATACTTGGTTCGTCTAACGTGCCAGAGAAGAAGGCTAAGTTTCGATTGATTGTCGCGTCCGTCGACGCAGTCTTCGACGTCGTCGTCGCCGCGTCCACCCTTTCTCTTCTCATCGCATCATCTGGTGGTGGCATGCTCGGTGCCACCGGCGGCGGCGGCGGCGCGCTCGGGTCCATTGGCGGCATCGGCGAACTCGGTCGTTCGTACGTTTCCGGTTCTTCTTCTTTTTCTTTTTCTTGTTCGTTGTTGTTGTTGTTGTTGTTCTTGGCATTGTTCGCCGAACCATCGACAAAAACGACGTCTTCGTCCAAATCTTTCGCCAAATGCATCAGCGATTCCGCCGCGAAGTGTCTCGCTTCTTTCACCGAGTCGTCGTAAAAAAAAGAGAGGAGGAGGAAACCGAGACACGCGCAAAACAGAGAGAGACACAAAAGCCACCACCGGAAGCGTTTTTTGCGACCTTTACGACCCGCCGTCGTCGTCATCGGATTACGCACACATAATAAATAAATAATGTCGTTTGTCGAAGCGATGATGATGATGATGATTTTTGTCTCCCTCCAGTTTGAAGGCACTCCAGCTCTAAAAGGAGGACTCTCTTTTAATAAAAAAAAGTAAAAAACCCTAAATATTTTTGTTGTTTAGAGTATTACATTGAAAAAAAATTCAAAAAAAAAAAGAATTCTTCTTTTCGTCTCATCATTTTAGAGTACAAATCTGTGCGCGTTTCAGAGAGGAACAACACGCAGACACACACGCGCGCAGAAGAGAGCAGAAGCGCTTCGAGGAGAAGACCAACAACGAGAAGAAGACGACGACGACGAAAGAAGATACAACATAAAAAATGGCGAAAAAAACGGAGAACACCAACAACAAACGCCGTCCGTCCGCGTACATATCTTTTTCGGTGCAAAATCGCGAGTCGGTGAAGAAAGAGTTGGCGGAAAAAGGGAACGCGAAACCGGGGATGGGGGACATCGCGCGGTTGATTTCCCAGCGGTGGAACGCGCTCGGCGAGGAGGAGAAACAGCGATTTAAAGAGAAGTGCGAGAAAGAATTCGAGGAGAAGGAAGCGGAGGAACGACGACGACGAACGAAGCGCACGGAGGAGGAGGAGGAGGAAGGGGACGATGATGATGATGATGATGATGATGATGATGATGACAACGAGAACAACGATGGGAAAGTCTTGACGGAAGCGGAGCGGTTGGTCCGACAGACGACACAAAACGCGCATGGGGAGAATCGAGACAAGGATGGAAATTCTTTGAGTTTACCGCTCTCGCGAGTGAAACGGATCATGAAACTGGACAAGAGCGTGAAAGTAGCCTCGGGTGACGCGACCAAACTCATCACCAAAGCCACCGAACTGTTTTGTGAGATGCTCACGCAAAGCGCCTTGGGAAGCATGAAACTCGGGAAGAGGAAAACGATAAAATATCTAGACGTGGAACGCGCGGTGTTGAAGAAACAAAAGTTTGACTTCTTACACGATCACGTGAGCGCGATGAAACCGAAAGAAGGAGAGCCGAAGAAGATGACGGAGAAAGACGCGGTGGAGGCGAAGGAAAAGGAAGAAGACGACGGGGAAAATACGCGCGGGAGTAAGAAGATTTCAGATTTTTTCGCCAAGACCGCGGAGGCGCCGGCGAAGGAGAAGGAAAACGAAGAAGTCGCCGCGGCGTAGAACTGTATTGAAACTATATGTACACACATGCGACACGCGATATCCTTTATGTTGTTCGTGTTATTAAAAATTATTCTTTTTCTTTCTTCGTCGTGCGACTCAAACTATATAGCCGCCAACTCGCTTTGTCATCGCGCTCTCCCTCTCTACTAAAAACATACTTTATATACATACATATATATATATATATATATGTATGTAACAAGCTATCTAAACTGATGATTCGTAAGACAGATTTCAAGGCAACTCGTCGTATACGCCTTCTATTCTTCTCGCGCCAGCGTTTCGCGCCACGTGCGCCCAATATCTCGCCTCCTTCGGGTCCGCGTTACACCCGTATCCTTCCAACATCATCTGCGACACCAACGCCGCTTGATTCGGATCACCTCTCTTCGCTTGCTTCAACGCGTCCATAAACCAGCGACAACACGCGTCTTCCGCCACCGCCGACAACTTCCCCGAGTGCAACGGTTCCATATTTTCGGTTACCGCGTACGCTCGCATCGAGTGCGAGTCCCTGTGCACGTCATTCTCTTCGTCATCCTCGTCTTCCGAGTCCGTGTCCTCTTCCGAGTCGCTCGTCAGCATCGCCTCCTTTTCGCCGTCTCTCTCTTTCATCTTCTTCTTCGTCGTTTTTTTCAGCAGTCGTTCTTTTTGCGTTTGGTGGCAGTTGTCGCACACGTCGTAATCTTCGCACACGTCGCAGCACCATCTCTTGCGCAAGATTGGAATTTCTCCGCACACGTCGCACGAGTATTGGAGCGATTTCCGCCGAATCGACGGTTCATACATCTCTTCTCTTCTTTCCTTCTTTTCCTTCTTTCTTTCCCGGTCGAAACACGCAAAGGTTTACTCACTCACGAAACGCGACGTCAAAGTCGTTTCACGAGCGTTCTTTTTCTCCCTCTCGAGATTAGTACACACACACACGTCTTCGTCCGTTTTCTCTCTCTCTTTCTCTCTTTCTTTCGAGAAAAAGGGAGCAGCGACGAAAAAAAGACCCCCCTCTCGCGCAGGTCGTCTTCCTCGTCCTCGTCCTCGTCCTCCCCCCGAACAACAACGGCCTTCTTGGGCGGTAAAGTCCGTCGCGAGGACGACGACGACGATGACGCGTGGTGGTCCTTTTTTCTACCGAACTTTTTCTTTTTTTCTTTTGCAAAGGGGCCTTTTTTCCACCTCACATTTAGGGTTTTTAATTTAGGGTTTCCATAACGCTTTTTTTTTGTACGTCTCTTCTTCGTTTTTGTTGACTTTCTTTTGCAGTAGTACACTACGCGTTGCTTCTCTCTTTCTCTTTCTTTCTTTTAGTACACTTTTAGTAGAGAGAGAGAGAGAGAGAGACGCGAAACCAACCACCCAGGGGGGGGGAGATGATGATAACGATGACGACGATGATGTGCGGCACCAGGGACGCGCTCGTCGCGCTCGCGCGGTCGGTGGAGAAAACGGTGCGCGTGGTGCGAGAGATTTGGAAACACGGGTACGTTCACTTTTCGTTCTGATCGCATTTGGAAAGAAGAAAGAAGAAAGACGACGACTGATGATGGTGGTTCCTCGCTGGAGAGGGAACGAAACGGTCGCGAGGATGGCGATGCGCGTCGCGGCGCTATTCTTCTTCTTCTGGAAGAAACGAGGCGTCGAGGCGAACGACGGATCTTCTTTCGTCGTGTGCGAGTACGGGTTTTCGAGAGACGAGTGCGAACGAAATGCTTTTGCGAACGACGCCGCGGACGTCGAGACTCGAACGCCAGCGTCATCGTTTGGAACGCTCGGTCGGGTTTGGCCTGAACTCAACGAGAATAAAAGTTCTACGTATCACGAACGGTGGTGCTCGAAAGGCACGTCGGGCGTGACATTCTCGTCGAAAACGAAAGATTATGTTACGTCGATACCGTCGAACGTTACGACGGCGGATGTAGCGTTCGACGCGCAATTGCGCGCGAGCGAAGCAAAAGCGTTTAGCGTCGAGTTTTGGATCACCCCTCGCTTATCAAAACGAGACGGTTTTACTGGTCGACACTTTACTCCGTTCTTTTCACTCGAAACCGCGAAAAGAAACGAGACGTTTAGCGCGTATACTCGGACGAGCATATTCGATTGCACGGACGAGTTTGATTTTGCGCTGTACATATGGACCGATTTTAGCGTCGGGTTTCGATCGCGCGAACCAATTGCAATGCATCCAACGTTGATGGCAGAGACATGCGCTTCAATGGTGACAGAATCAAACGCGCTCATAGACGACTCTTTAAATCACTTTGTTTTGATGGCATCGTTTTCAGACGAGGCAAACGTGCTCGGCGAGAATCGAATCTCTTGTTACGTGAACGGGACGAAAATCGTAGAGGATGTTATCGGAGACGTGCTAGTTAACGATACCGGTAAGAGAAAGTTGCCATTCGCAAATGCGTGGCGAGATACATCCGCGCCGTATTTCGGAAGCACGAGCGCGAATAACAAGTACGACGCGAGTGATGATGCATGGGAATGGACGAACACCGTACACGCGTTTGCCATGTACGACAAAAAATTGAGCGACGAAGAGATTTTACTCAATTTTCGCGCTGGATTACCGAACGCCGCACCACTGGTAGTGGATATAAACGTGACGATAGATGAAGACGTGAAAGAGACGAAAATTGTGCTTCAATATACGGACAATGATTATTACAATGCAACCTCGACGAGTAACGCGTTGAATACTACTACAACCTCGACGATAAAGTATTCCTTTTCGATACTCTCTTTACCCGAGAAGGGCGTTCTGAAAGCCGTGCCGATTGAAGATAACACTATTTCGAACGAAAGCGGCGATGGCGATGATAATGTCATGCAAACCGAGACGGCAGCGATAATTGTCACACACGTCCCATTCCAATGTTTCGGCAACGCCGTATTTTATACTCCAGAACCGAACGACCATTCGACCATAAACAACAACAATAATAATAATAATAACGATGATAATAATGATAACACGCTAGAAGTGTACGCGAACTTTACGTTCAAAGCGACAGAAACATCCTTAACGAATGCCTTCGAGACCATCGACTCTTTAAACCAAGGGTTGGTTTCGATTTTCGTTTCGCCAGTGAATGACGCGCCGTTGGGCACATCTCAAGTCGTCGAGTATTTCGGACGCGAAGAAGATAAAACGTTTCAAATCGAGTTTCGTGACGATGTCGACGAAGCAGAGTACGTCTCAAAAATCGAGGTGTCAAAACTTCCAACGATTGGAAAGGTTAGCTTGTCGAGCGTCTCTTCGGAGAGTAGTAAAGCGTTAAATGTTGGAGATGTCATCAATGTTGCATCAGAAGTCGAAACGTTCACGTATCGATTGCATGACGATGGCGACGGCTTCGGTGAAAAAGCAAACTTCGATCCCGCGGTCGTTGGAAACAAAGGGTATTTGACCGATTTTTTCTATTATTACGCGTACGATAAACACGACGAAAAATCTGTAAATGAAACCAAAGTGGAGTTTCGCATACAGTCGCCCGTTCGATGGGTGCCTCCTTCTTACTACTCTTCGGTAAAGGAAACGAGAGAAAATATGCCACTTGAATTTACCATCGACATTTTACGATTGGACTGTCGAGAAAATACAACAGAGGCTATTGTTGAGCGTTTACCTGCACACGGGACGGTGTATTTGACACAATCACTCTCAGTCTCGACTTCATCATCGTCTTCCGTCGTTGCGGAGGAAGATCGAAAAACGCATCTGAAAGAAAACGACGTCGTCCGTCTCGAACACATGCGAAGAGCTACGATAACAGAAGAAGAGTGGCAAGAAGGCGTGGAACGATGCATTGCGTTTGCAAAGGTAATGTTCGTTCCGGACGATTACTATTTTAACGCGCCAAATGTTGATATTTTCGGCGACGCGGCAACTTTGAGCACGACAAAATACGTAGCTTCGCCTCGTCCTCCGCTACTTTCGTTGAGTGCGAGAGATGTTTTGGACGGATGGACGGTTTCATCGCTGTCATTGCCGTCTTCTTTATCATCGTTGTTATTGAACGTTTCGTTCACAGTCACAGCTGACATCCCGCACGCACCTGCAAAATTTGGGAACGTTTCTGTCGATGCGAGAGCGCCTCCTCCTTCGTACTTACTACGCGTTGATTCGAACGAAACAAATGTCAATGATTCGTCGTCAACGTTTCTTTTGCCCAATGGAGGGTACTTGAAATTTTATGAAGCGTTAGAATACGACGCACGTCCAGATTACGACACCACTTTTGGTGTTGCCGTGACGATAAAGTCAATAAATCCCAGCGGTGCTGCCTTTTTTGCCAACGTTAGCGTAGCGTTACCGAGTGAAAAAGAAGTAGTGCAATTTAACACCTCTTCGATTGTTGTCACGAAATGGTTTCGGAATCAGGTCAAAATTGCCGGCCCACCAAGCATAGTCCGCGAAGTTCTCTTCCATTGTGTCATGTACGACGCGAAAACGATAAAAAAAACACCCAGAATCGTGAACGACACACTCGAACTCACTCTCGAGTACGGTTTCATCAAACTTTACAACGCGAAGAAAGTGAACGAAACGATAAATGCAAAGTACGATTGGAAACACGATTCATGCAGAAACCAACAAACTGCTTCTGGTGATACCAAATCGTGCACGCGTATCGCGTACGTGGACATTGAAGCTATCGCATACCCGTCCACAATTGAGTATCTTACAAAAGACAAAACAACCGACGCTTCAAACGTCGTCTCGCAAAAATCCTGGTTCATCTCTGGCCTCTTCCAAGGCGCACTCGCCGGCGCCGTTTTAATCGGCCTCTGGAAATGCGTTTTCAAAAAGCTTTTTGTTGCGCTCAATCGTTTGTTTTGTTGTTTGTTTTGTTGTCGTTTACGCGCACCACCATCTGCTTTCGAACGACGACGCCACGCCCGAAAACAAGAAGAAGAAGAAGACTACGACGAAGAGAGTCCCCAAAACTGAGCACCAATCTCTGCAACTGGCGGGCGAGACGACGGTATTTCGTTTTTACTATTACTGTCGGATGAGAAGAAGGAAGAAGAAGAAGATTGAAATGATATTATTTATTTACACATGTGTTCGTAGAGTACATGTTCGTTCTTGTTGTTGATCGTCACTCTTTTTGTGGTTGCATATTTTTGAGCGAAAGAGACAAAAAAATCTAAAATTATCCACCTCTCGAAAGGGAAGAGACATCATCATCTCCATCGAAAAAGGAAAAATTCTCTCCAGTTCGAAGAAGGCGCGCACACGAGCACGCGCGTTCAGTAATTCAAACGGAATCAAAAAAAGTCTTCCACCATGGTTAAGGTAGGATTCGATTCGAGCTCGCGGGGACGCTCGGGACGTTCGCGTCTGGGAGCGTTGACGTGTTGTTCGTGTAAATTTTTTTTCTCCGCGATGACGCACAAATTGAGCCCGAAAAAATGTATGCGGGCGTCGAAATCTACGCCGAAACTGACCAACGCGACCTCTCCGTCTCAACAGTTTACCATCGACGACATGCGTCGTCAAATGGACAGAGTTAAAAACATTCGTAACATGTCTGTTATTGCTCACGTCGATCACGTAAGTCGATAGAATTTCGCGATGTCTTTTTTTTTCTCCACCCAATCGCCGCCGCACCCTTTTTCTCCTCCCACATTTGGGGAGAGAAATGGTTCTCGCGTTTTTTCTTTTTCTTTCTCTCTCTCTCTCTCTCTCTTAGAAGCTCACGGTCTGTGTTTCTGTCCCGTAATGCGAAC
>MDTG01006022.1_pt1 | contig 27575 bp, 16 predicted proteins | sample 811421 | NCBI WGS metagenome assembly MDTG01 (sample SAMN05326645, study PRJNA326480) | marine metagenome | isolation source: seawater | place: Pacific Ocean: South East | collected 2011
ATCTGAAAAAAACAAAGACTTACTTTTATTAGGCGCTAAGACTACTGGAAGCTTTATAGATGGTTATTACTACATCGAAGAAAGTTTATACATCGATGAATCAGACGAGCTCTACAAGTTCTGTGAGTTCATTGAGAATGAGATTGGTGGTGCTGGTCCTATTAATATCCAAGACCTTTGGTATGCATTTAATCACCCTGAAGAACAATTCTCTAAGAATGTTAAAAAGCATTGGAAAGAAGAGATGGACAAAATTAATTCATACTGCTAATATGAACAATAAAAACACAACTATCGATAAAGTAGCAATGTCAGAGTTTGGCATTCACTACCACCAACTTGATGGCAATAAAAAACAATGGTGTCATGATGAAATGGTAAACAATCCGAAGTGGCTAAAGAAAGATTGGGAAGACCCATTATTCTGTATGGCTGACAAGTGGAAAGCTGGTTTACCAATCTATAAAACTTATGAAATATGAAAGATTTTAAATGTGTAATCTGTAAGAAGACTATTAAAGGTCAGTATGGTAATAATCCTGCTCCTGTCAAGGTTAGAGGAAAGTGTTGTGATGAGTGTAATTGGAAGGTTGTAATTCCTACAAGATTGGCCTACAATTCTTAATCCTGAAAAAAACTTTATTATTTTTGAAACCTTTTTTCGGAAGCTGCATAGAATTAATGTTAGTTAAGCCAAAGGTAAGATTAGGTTGGAAGGTTTTAACCCAAGATTTAGTCTTCGGGCATTTCCGCCACAAGTTGGGTCTTAAGGTAATGATTAAGGAACCAAGCGTCGACTAGGTCGTCAAACGGCTTAGGGACTTTCGTCACTTCGCCAATTTCAGAAACACAGTATTTATATAAAGGACTTTTAGCTAACTCTTGGTTTTCTAAAACATTATTTAAGAATGCCAACCAAAGAGCAGCCTTATTCATATTACCCTTTCCAGCATGTTTCTTGATTGTGGTTGGTGCAACGGTCATTAATTTTTTGACGTTGAGTTTGGCAATCATCTGTTCTTTTAGAATTGCTGCACCTGCTGCCATATCAATTATATTGTTTGTACCCATTTTTGAGCCAAACGATGTACCTTCAAATGCAACATAGTAATCTTCTGTAGTTCGCGTAATCCCTGTAATTAACTTAATAAGATGGTCAGCTGTCGTCTTGTATCTAATTATCTTTGCGAATTCGTTTTTAGAATAATCTCCAACAGATGCTTTCCAATCTGGTTGGTGTATCAAAGACACATCAGAGAAAGTTTCTATCTCTTCTTGTTTTCTTTGTTCTGCCTTCGTGCCAGTGTTTGGTTTAAGATATGAGATAAAGTGATACCTTTTCGTGTCAGATGACCAGATACAAATACCAGGGGAATTAAGCGAGAAGTCAACTGTAACTAAATTCAATTTAGAATCTTTTACCCATTGCAGCACCTAGTGCGGCACCAACTAAACGGGAGGTTAATAAATCATAGAAGATACCCTTTTGAATACCTAAAACTTTGGCTAACATTTTACCAATAGATTTTCCTAGTGCAAAACCAGTTAAACCACCGATAATAGAACCTAAAAGTCCTTCTTCAACTAAATCTTCTTCTAATCTATCTAAATCAAATTCACCAGTCTCTTCATTTAAGTATTGTTGTACAAACTGTTCTAGAGCTTGGTCAACTTTTTCTTCAAGTTCATCAGTCCATTCTGACTGTAAACCTTCTTGTAAAAGTTTCATATCAGTGTCAGTGAGTTTCTGCTCAACTAGATATTCGTTAAATGTTTTAGTATCTTTCATAGTTTATATATCTTTTTAATCTATTTCTAATCTCAAGTCCAGTTTGTTGTAAAAAAACGTAACTTCAAATGTACTGAAATCTGCAACGTTTTCAGCCATACTTAAATTTAATTCATTAATAGAATTCATAATTAATTGATTAAATTCCATATATGCTACTGAAGCACCTTCTGCATCTAATATTCTTAGAGTTAAAGGGTCAATATAAGGTTCCTTTGTACTTCTAGCATAATAATAAAGTAAAGTGTCCATCATAATCCAGTAATTAATGAAACCATCTAAAAGTTGCATCGTTACGGTAAACTCTCTTTGTATTGTATTTTGAATAGGCACTGCACCTCTGTGATACCTAGTTGTACCATCATTATCTGCTTGAGTGATTGGGTCAAAAGAAACCCCTGGAATATTAATACCTTGAATAGACATGTTGATAAAATCTACAGGCTCTGCTAATAAACCACCTGGAACTTTATTCAAATATCTTTTATATTTTTCGACTACCTCATCAGGTATAAACTTTCTTGGAAACCTGAAATCGAACGAATTATTTCTACTGTTTAAAATCATTATTGTTCAAATTTACCTTTAATAATCATTGTTTCATCAGTACCATTATCAGAGCTAATATAGAAAGTAGTTGTTTTCATACCTCTAATTATGTTAGCGTTAGCCTCATTAATCTTGAATAAGACTTCACCTTTACCCATATCAATCTCTTTATTAAAGACGTGATTAAATTTCAACTTAGTTTTTCCATCACTAAAGGTAAGTACAACATGTTCAGTATTTTCAAAAGAGATAAGTTCAAAGTCATCACCTCTTCTTTTTCCTATTACAAATTTTATATAAGTGGCAAAAGGCGGAATAGTAATTTTTAAATCTCTTTCATTTACAAATTCAGATGTCTCTAACTCTTCAACCTCTGCAAATAATTCTGCACCAGCTCCAGCACCTGAACCAGAACCTGAACTAATTTTCTTTAAATCTACTCTAGTACTAGATGCAATTACATTATATCTTTCAATAAATGTAGGCACAACCTTTATTGATCGAGGTAAATTATCTGTAATAAATCCAGATATAGTTTTATTTGAAGTCAAACTTGGTAAAACATTGTATACCTCAGTTAATATATTTGGATTATCAATTTTTAGAGCAGATAATTTTTTACCATATTTAGATGCTTGCGCAACAGTTATACCAGCTCTTTTTGTAATCTGTGTATTATCAGTTTGATTGTAAATTCTCATAGTTACATCAACTGAAAAGTTTACAGCAACGTTAGCATTCTGTATTACAGGTCTAAAAACAATAGGAGTACTAAAATCTTCATACTGTGTAAATGTGTTTGTTGATGTCTTTACTTGACTGGTTCCTATTTGTTCAAATACATCTACATCAAATATCACCACTATATCATCTGAAGAAGTTTGAATTCTCTCTAATATATTTGCTTCAAAGTTAGCTAATGAGTTATCTTTCTCTCCATATATTTTAAAGTAATCTCCGTCATTAGCATCTTCAACTATTACTGCAAAATCTGCAAATTCATCTTCACGACTAACTGTAAATCTATTCTCTTCACCAGTGTAAACATAATCAAAACCTTCGATAGTTTGTACATTATTTAGAAGTGAAAAATTAATTCCATAATTAGAAGTAGGGTTTAAATCACTAGAACCTGGAGTTCCATCTCCATAAAACCTATCATTGAATTCTGGATTTTGATTTACAAGACTAGGTATTTTAATGTTAATAAATTTAGACCAAAGTGTTTCACCTAAAATAAATGGTTTAGGATTAGAATGTTCATAGTTACTTTGATTAATATAAATTAACTGTGTCAAGAAGTTTTTAATACCAGTATTTCTTTCAGCAGTTACTTCAAATTTGAAACCAGCATATCCTCTAGAAGCGAAACTATACCCAGATCTGAGGTGTAATCTAATAGAATCATACAGAATATAGTTAATATTTTGAGTGGCTTCAGTTTGATATTGTAACATATCAGATTCATTTCCACCATTCCAACTTCCATTAAAATTTATATAATTGTGTTTGTCATAATATCCAGTAGAATCATATCCTAATAATGCAAATTTAGTTTTATCATCATCAGACTCTACCGCATGATACCTTCCAAGAGTTTGATTTATATCATTACCAGTATCTTCATCTGGAGAAGAAAATAAAGGATTAGCTCTAGTGTCTACAATTATTTTACCACCTATTAATCCAGGATAACTGTAATCTATAGTTCCATTTTGATTAGGAGTAAATTCACCAATATTAGTTACGTTCGAAAAGTTGTATATTCCTAAATTTCCACTAATAGTAAAGTTTGATGGATTTGATAATCCACTCAAATCAAACTTGTATGTTTTACCATTTTGTAATAAGAGAGTTCTAGCAGCAAAGTTTTCAACTGCTAAATATCCAGATATTTCAGTAACATCAAAATTAACTACATCAGAACCTAGTTCACTTATTAAATGTCTTGATTCAAATGGATTATTCTTGACAGTGTCCAAGAACATTACTTCACTACCATTGTCATCTACCTCAATTCTGTATTTTTCAACATCAGACTGATCGTGGTAAATAAACTCTAATAGAATATCCTCGTCTATTCTAAAGTATCTTGATGATTGCGCCATTTTTTAAAATTGTAAAAATTTAGGTGACCAGAAAAGACCAACACCAATTGATGGGCCAGTACTGATAACTTGGTTATTATTTAAGTTAACACCATATCCAACGCCAAAGCCAACTAACCATCTTGATTTCTTTTCAGCTTGTCTGTTTAATCTAGTATTCACTAAGTTTATATTTTCAATATCTTTAATCTCTAAGCCTGGATATGATGTAGATAATTTAAGTCTATCTGCACCATCTTCTCCTTGTTCTATTGCAGCCATTAAGCTAAGAGTTTGAGTTAATTCAAATTTAGTTTCTAATACCTTGAATTGTCCAAAGTCATATTTTATCGTCGAGAACCCAGATAAAATTCTTGAGTTACCATTACCAAAATCTTTTTGTGAATTAAAAGTAACTTTACTAGTTGTAGTATCAATTGTCTCTGTGCTCGTCGTTACGTCTAGGCTATCTTTAATTTCTAACTCTGCAGAAATCAATGAGTTAACCTCTTTCAAATCTTTATTTAACGAAAGCGCCTTTTGGTACCTTCTAGTTAAATCTTTCTGACTCTCTTGAAGTTTTGATAAATCAAACTCATAAGACCTAATTTCTGCGAGTTGGTCTCCGTTATTATTTCTTAGTATTGTAACAGAATCTTGTGCCGCTTTAAAGTTATTCAAACTTCTGTCAGCGTCATCCTGTGCAAACTTCACATCCTGTTTAAGATTTGAAATTTGATTACATTGTCTAAGAAAGAGCATAACGAAAAGAGCTCCAGCAATAAATGTTACTAGAGTCTTATTCGAGAGTATATTTTTTATTTTGTCTTTCATAATTTATTAATTGCTTTGCCCAGGTGAACTACATGGTGTAAATGTATTCGATATAGTTAATGACCCCATTCCACCTTGAGGTTGGAATGTGTTTGGTACACCACACACCGACATTGGTGTATATGTATATGCCAACACTTGCACTATACCAGGCGAACCAGTAGCCGTTAGATAATTAACCGTTACCCCCTGATTACCAGGGTTGGTTAAATTGTGTAGAGTTGCAACTCCTCCACCACTACCTGAGTCGGTAGTTGTTGCAGTTACTGTACTACATGGAAGTCCAACTTGTGATTGTCCACCTGCACTTACGAACACGTGTCCTACAGTATATGCAGAGTTAGGTCCTGTATCAGTTTGTACTTCCCAATGTGTATACGAAGAAGTACTAGGATTTGAAGCGTGTCCTTGCGCAACTAAATCTGCAATTGTACCATCATAATTAGCTGACCATCCACCGACACCTGGATTAGTACATGCACTCTCCGCACTGCTGCCTCCTAAGAATGTAGCAACATAATTTACTGATGTATCGTTAATAGTTACCGAGTCCATTATATTACCTGTCAAATTACCAGCGCTATCTGTTGCAAATGGCTGGAATGTTACAGTTTCAGAACCTTCATTTGCAAGGTCTGCATCAACTGTAATTGTCTCAGCAGCTGTGTTATTATTAAATGTTAACATTACACCCGCATTATATCCATTACTAACATTTCCACCATAAGGGTCACCTGAACCTGAGCCTGAATCAATTCCAGTAAAGTCATTATTGTAATCAATACCAGTTCCACTTGGAGATACCCAAACTTGAGTTCCGTTAGGTATATCATTACCAGTTATGGTTATCGTAATAGTGCTACCCTCATCAACAGTAGTAGTTGGAGTTAATAATAATTGTGTATATGTTGGTGTAGGCGGTGTAGTCGCTACAGTTGTTGCGTTAGTCGCTGCAGTTGTTGCATTAGTCGCTGCAGTTGTGGCTGAAGTTGCTCCAGTCGTTGCTCCAGTCGCTGCAGTTGTGGCTGAAGTTGCTCCAGTCGTTGCGTTAGTCGCTGCAGTTGTTGCGTTAGTCGCTGCAGTTGTGGCTGAAGTCGCTGCAGTAGTTCCACCCCATGGGCTTCCAGTATTATTTAACTGTAAATCATCTGATGGGTCAATAGCAATATCACCTTCAGAACCATTAGCATATAAAGTTAAGTCATCTGATGGGTCGATACTGATAGTTCCAGTTCCACCTGCACCGCATGGTGACATACAGAAATCAATCCATTGTACAGTTGTGTTATCACTTTGTAAAACTCCACCTTGGAATGTTTTAGAATTACTATTATATCTAATCATACCTGCACTTGGCATAGTAGCACCTAAGTCAGTATTGTTTAATAGTAAAGAACCTCCAGTACCAATAGTTACATGACCTTCAAGTTTAATTCTATCTAAATTAATTCTAAACTCTACGTCATTGTTGTTAGAACTATTATATGTTTTATCTAAACTAAATCTTGTCCAATTTGTAACTGTATCAGTTTCCTCAGAAGAAGAAAGAGTTATAGATACCTGTTCGTTTGTTAGTGAATTTGTTCCATGCCAAAATGTCAAATATTCATCTGATGCATTGTTAACTCCAGTTGCATGTCTACCTATAGTTAATGTAGACCTAAGGTTTAAATAACCATCTACATTGTTTGCGTCATCAAAAGTTTCATCTCCAAGAAATATAACAGGTCTTAATAAGTCAGTGCCTTGTTTAGGTTTTAATATAACATAGTCATTAACTTGGTCAGCTATGTTAGAATCTAGTGGTATTACTTTCCATGGAGAAGTAGTTGCGCCTGTTAAACCTTGTTCTCCCTTTATACCTTGCTCTCCTTTTGCTCCTGTAAAACCAGTAGCTCCAGTATCTCCAGTATCGCCTTTAGGTCCTTGTGGACCACCGCCATTTGCAACGATCTGGTCGAAATTATAGTTTATTTTTTCAAACTTAATAACGTCCGAATCACTAGGGTGTAGTATCTCTTGTATATTGATGGCCATTTTATGACATTATTTTTACCATAGGTCTTATCCTATAGGAATATCCTAATCTTTTATTATATATCAATCTAAAATTAAGGGGCTTTTGTTCATGCGACCTAAATTCAAAATTTTGATCGAGAATGTACCCATTATCATCTAAATTACTAATATCGTTTACACTTTGTATTGAAGATGATTCACCTTTAATTCTATATGTGTAAAGCTTAACTTGACTTAAACTAAATAGATTTATTAAGTTATCGCTAACATAAAGTTCAGCGTCATCCTTCAATGTCGTTTTATCTTCAGCTGAATTTTCAGGAAGAACATAATTACTTATAGAGAATAACACTCCATCTTTAGCTAATTTCATGCTCGCAGTGTTTGTTATATAGAAATCTAACATAATTCTGTTATCATCCTCAAACATTACAATATCTTCAGTTGCGCTGTCATTCCTTAAAATTTCATCAAGCTCTTCTTCACTTTCAGCTTTTACAACATCAAATCCTAATAACATATAACTATCTTTTACCTTCATTATAGTAGAAGACATGTAAGATTTTTCTTCTTTAGTTTCAAAAGTACCAGGAATTAACTCTGATGTCCCACCAGAAAGAGACCTAGTATAATAGTTTTTGTCCCAAGAAGATTTAAACACATGTACATCTTTTTTGTCTATCGCAACCTCACCAATAAGTGGGTATAATGGTAGTTTATCTGTAGATGTAGAAAGTTTAGTTACACCACTTGTATTAAATTCATTAACTTTTCTATAGAAATGATTTCTTATGTAACCCCAACCACTGTCATGTAAATTGTTATCATATATAAATCCTAAATTAAAGGCTACACCACATCTATTATACTTCTTATAGTAATCTCTAGCCAACTCTATCTCATCTTGAATTGATAAAGAATGTTTATACATCTGCTCTTCAATACCAATTTCTTCAGTGTTAGAAGTTATCTGTAGAGTATTAGTTTTCATGTGAGCATATATGTCTGTAAATGTAACTACTGGTCTAGTATCAACTGTATAATTTCCATTATGTCTAATTAAGAACGGGTAATAAGTTAAACCTTGTGCTAAATTAAATCCTATTACACCAGATTTTAACTTGAAGGATTTTGGTTTATCATCATCTTCAACTGTAACAACGTCAGATTCTTTAATAAACTCAATACCATCTTCTAATATAATGATAAATCTATTTTCTAAAATAGTACCATCGTTTTCAACTGTGGTATATTTAACATTTTCAGGGCTAAACTTGAGTATGTTAGCAACAGAGTTTGCAGAAAGAGAATCAAGTATTCCTTTGTATGCATTTACTCCACCATTAACATAAGTGTATTCAGCTCCTACCTCCAAGTATTGTGGCATATTAGAAGTATCTAACGTCACTCCATTTCCAGAAGTAATATCCTCAGGAGCTTGTGTTAATTTTATTTCATCTTCAGATACAACACTTGCAATTGTTAATCTAATTAATTGTTCACCAAATGCAGTTTGAAGTCTAACATTAATAGTACCATACTCATCATTCTCATTTTTGTTGATTTGTTCCAAGAAATTAGGAACAGAACCATCATTATGTGGTATTCCTTTTATCACCAAATAATCTTGAAGATTTTGATTATCAAAATTAGAATCAGTAAAATCAAGTGCTCCATCTAATTTAATATCAGAGTACTCGAACGTTCTTCTTTCGTTATTGTAAACTAAAGAGTGGTTTAACTCGTATAATAATTTTCTGTTTAATGAATTATCAGCCCATAAATCATCAAGTCTAACAGAAATTAAGAATATAACAAACTTAAATTTCTTGTTCTGAATGACTTCAAAATCTATAGAATTAGAATCTTCTGCAGTTTTAACGTTAACTAAAGTACTAAACTTGTAACCATTAAATTCAGATGATTTAACAAATTCAGATGGATTAGGAATATTAAACTCCTTTCTTTTCTTAAAGTTAACTTTTAATCCTTTAAAAATAGTATTAGCAAAAGAAACGTCATTACCACCATTAATTTTAGTATATTTCTTTTGAGTATCTGTTTTAACGAATGTCTTATATCCTTCATCTCCTATAATTTCAAATCCTTCAGTAACCATGTATCTGTCAAAATAATCATAAGTACTTGATTTGAATAAAGATGGTGTAATGTCTTGACCTTGCATAAAGTTAACATAACTAAAAGTATCGTTAAGCAAATATGCAGGTGTAGAATCATTACTTTTATTTTCTCTTAAATAACCAGGTAAATTGTTTAGGTAGAACCATTCATGCGTCATTCCTAATCTATCTCTATTTCCAACAGATAGATCTGGGGAAAAGTTAGTTCTACCAAATGCTTCGTTAGCATTCAAATAATATGGTTGTTCTCTAACCGTTAAGGTATCTTTTAATACCCATTTGTTAATAAAAGGTACAACTCTAGATTTTACAGCATACTCTTTTAAATTGTTCTCCTCAAGTCTATCGAACTCACATTCCACTTTATATTCATTGTCAGCATCTGCTTGTTCCTCTGCTAAAACATCACTTAATCCAGTAAAATACGCAGATGGAGAATCTTTGTAGTTTGTAGATTCTATTTCTCCGAATGGATAAATTAAATTAAACTCATCTTGTTCTGGTTCATAATCTATATTCTCAGGAGTTTCATAGTTTAACTCTTTCAAACTAGAATTTGATTTATCATAGAAATCAAAATTCATATCGTGAATATCAAACACTGAAAGTAAACCTATTCTACCTAAATTATCAGCATATAATTTAATGTCTCCAGAAGGAATATCGTTATATTCTTCAAGAATTATCTTTTTATATTGTAAAGGTTGAACGTCTATATAATCTACAATGTCAACTATTCTATTGTAAACTCCAGCAACTTGAGTTTCTATAAAATCACCCACATTTACATCACTCACCGTGTCTAAATCTACTAACATAGATTTTCTTGCCACGTTACCGCCATTGAAGTAATTTATTTTAGATGCACCTAAATAACTTGAAGTTGAAGCATCATAGTTGAAACCACATCCAGCATTCGTGTAATTAAATGGAACAGTTTGTAATCTTAATAAATTGTTTTCATCTTCGTTTTCAATAATCTGAATAAAGTTTGCTGAATTACTAAAAGGTGTAGCAATACCATATTGCAATAACCTGTAACCTGGAACTTCACTTCTTATATAAAGACTTTCTTCACCTGGATAGTGTTGTGCAGAGAAACCATTGTTTAACGAATTAATACACTCAGCAATAGCTCTAGCAACATTAGCCTTAGTACCTTGTCTTGAAAACATAGTTGAATCAGAAGAACCTGCAACTAAATCAGTAGCTGCAAAAAGAGTGTTATTATCTATATTATATGGTACCTGTAATGTTTCTATCTTAATTAGAGACTGCATTGGCGCCAGTGCACCTGTCTGTTCAAATCTAGGATTAAATGGCTGTAGAGTTCCTAAGTTTTCATTTAAGAAAATATACTTTCCGTCTTCACTTAATTCAAACCTTACATTATAGTCTGTAAGTTTACCAATAGAATCACTATAACAAGCAGCTCCATTAATTATTCCGTTGTAAACTAACACGTCTGAATTTAGGTCATCCACTAAACCTTGTTTACCTCCACTGAAATCAACAAGCTGTTCAATAGTTTGACCTTGATATTCCATGATAAACTTAAGTGTATCATTTTCACTAAATCTAGCAAAATTAAACCTGTAAGTTTGCTCTTTCGCTTGTATTAGTGAGAACCTATCATTAGGTTCAGGAATATCTATGATGTTAACTTTTACAAAATCAAACCCAGCTTTATCGTTTTTAGTGGCATTTATAGATTTACCTGTTGGTGCAAGTTTTATTTCATTAGGAATCTTATTTGAAGAATCCTCTACTTTTACTTGAAACTCCTCTACATTGTACTTAGATTTAGATGAAATTTTGTAAAGCTCATCGCTCACGTTTACATAACCTAAAACTGGCATCGTGTTCATTAACTTAAATGAAGGAATTGCACTTGAATCATCGTTGTTAATAAATGAATTTAAGTTTTTAAATTTAATCAAACCATTAACAGAAGACTCAATAGAACCATAACCTGAATCAATATCATTTACATACAGGCCAAAATATCTGTTTACTGAATAGTCAGAAGCATTATCATCATTGAATAAAAACTCTAAATTAATTAAATTAGCACAAGCCAAATTATTTCTTCTAAACCCTGCCGTAATAAGCTCATTACTAGCATGTAGAGTTTGGTCTTGTTTTACAAAATCTTCATGTAAGAATTCTGCCTTCTTTGTAAATCCACCCTTCTTTAAATCAATACCATTAAATGTACTTTTAGAATCTTGGTTGAAATTAAAAGTAATAGGTGAATCTGGAAAAGACTCAGACTGTACGTGATTTCTTAAATATGTACCTAAGTTTGAATTTCTACTTAAATCAAATGTCTTAATAATCTCAGCATTGCTGATAATCTTAGTCATGTTGTTGAAGTTAGACTCAGATTCAAAATCAATTGGCACTGTAGGGTCAGTTACTCTAAATATAACAAATTTACCAGGTATATTTTTATCTAACCAAATAGGTGCCATCATTCTAAAATCTTCAGTGTGAAGTTTAGAATAATTATATGTGGTACCATAATGATAAGCCTCTTCAACTTGCTTATCATAAGACTCGTGAACTGTAAAGCTAGAATGTGTTTCTTTTACTTTGTATATTTGTTCAGCTGGCGTTCTAGTATTTTTGAAAAACTTAAATAAATCAAATGACCACTTGCCATTCTTATTTAATGGGTGTTTCTTATATTCTACTGAAGCTAGCTCCTTAGTTGCATCAATTGACTCTAAGTACATTTCGTCATTTGAAGAAACAACTAATTTTGCATTTCCTGAAAGTTGAGGGTTTGTTCTTAGTAAAGGTTTAGAAACATCATCTATTACAGCATTTTTCTCTAAATCAAAATTAGGAATCGACCTGTTAATAACATCTTCATCAATAACACCATTAAAAGTGTAAGAATCTAATAAGTTTACATCTTGTGTACAATCAATACATCCATCAAATCTGGAAACAGTCGCATTGTTTCTCAAGCCTAAATCATAAGCATTATATTGAATAGGTCTAATAAAAGTACCATCATAATATGGAGTAGTTGTGTTAGGAAGAGTTAAATCAGATAATATGTCGATCGCATCTTGAATATTCGTTGCTCTAACTCTATGTACCAATCTAACACAATGATTAGTAGCATCACTTTTCAGCTTCATATTAACATCGATGTTAAATATGTTTGGAACTGTTACAAAATTATCTACAAACTCTTTTATGAAAGAAGTTGAATTTGCATCAGAAGTGTGCATTCCATCAACAACATATAATGAATAATAAGGTGCTCTATTTTCTGTTTTTGCTCTACAATCTAAGAATGCATAGAACATATTCACTCTAGAAGTATTCTCTGGTACAAATATACATGGCACAACTGCACTTTCTACTGGTTGACAGTATTCTGGGCTATTTGTAGGTTGAGGATATTGTTGAGTACAAGAACCTAGTGTACCGCCCTCTTGTAAAGTACTTAAATAACCTCCTACACCATACCATTGAAAGCTCTTATTTTCTGGGGCATTATACCCACTATTATTAATATTTTCCCATATTGCATACCTATCAGTGTCGGTATCTGCTAAGAAAACAGTAGAAGGCCACATCTTATCATAATCTAAGGATGTTGCCGCAGTTTCTTCAGTAAATGCAATTACGTTGTTTTGTAAAAGATATGTTAACTTTTCAATTTCTGTTAGATTTCCAACAAAATCATCTTCGTTTGACCTAAACCAAATTTTAGCGTCAGTTAAATCAGTATCATCAGCCAAACAAGCATTACTTACACTTGCTCTATCTTCAGCTAAATATTTTATATCTACAAAATTTGTTTCGTATCTTATTTTAGGTGGACACTCTTGTAAAGTTATTCCGTTTTCATCTTGTGCCCATCTTTTTCTAGAGTTTCCGTTTGAATCGGTATATGTTTCCCATTGATAATATGAGTCTTGAGGAACACTAGAATCTGTATAAAATCCATCAGCAGCTAAATCACTAGAATCTATTGCAGTTAATGGGTTTCCGGCAAAAGTACTGGCTGTTAAAGCATTTGTAAATAGTGCACCGTTTGCATTAACAACATCAGTCAACGTACTAGTATCACTTAAATTCTGAAATAATATATTATCTTGTACCTGTTGTGTATCTCTACAAATATAGTTTGCATTAGTAGAAGTTCTTAAATCCAATGCCCATGCATTACCAGAAGATACTGTACAGTTAACAACTGCTTGAACAATTCCATTTGTATCTATAGAAAGTGCTTTTACGTTTCCAGGGTTAGTCGATTGTCTAACTGCTACCCATGGAAAAGATGGAGTTCCTTCAATTTTATCAACTAATAAAGTAGAAGTATAAACTGAAGTTCCAACTTGGATAGTATCAATACTTGTAGCTTCTGAAGTATTTAAGTACCATAAACTCGATTCATATCCAGATGCACATGCTACACTACTACTAAGTGAGAAAACAGTATGTTCTAATGCTATATAAGGTACAGGTTGTATGCCTAACGTAACAGTCAACGTATCATCCACATCACTGTTAGGGTTATTATCTCTTACTCCAATTTCAAACTGTACTGTATATTGATTAATTTCATCGTACGTGTTAGGGTCTATAAATACACTATCTGAGTTGTATGTCAGTTGTCCAGTAGAAGAATTTATATTAACTACACCATCACCTTGTAAAAAGGTTCCGTCCCAGCTGTATTCTAAAGTATCACCATCGGCATCGTTAGCAATACTACTAACATCATAAGACCACGTATCATATTGATTTATGTCTTGTTGATTTAAAAAGTTAGGACTGAAAACAGGGTTAACGTTAGAACTTGCGTTTATTGTAAATCTAATTTCACCCACAGTAGATAACGCTGGAGTAGAGTCATCTTCTACCTTATAGTAAATAGGACCATCGTTTATTGGATTACTACCAGGAGTTAAATTTGTTCCAGTGTATGTGTATGTAAATGTCTTATCGTCAAAACCAGCTTGTGTTAAAGTACCGTGTGTTAGAGTTGGTACATTATTAAGTGCAACTGGATTATCACCATTATTATTACTTACCCAATAAAATACTAAATCACCATCTGCAGTATAATCATCGTTAACATTTGTTTGATTAATTAAACTAAATATGTCTGTTGCTCCAGTGGTACCTTGTAAAGTTCCAGTGTAAAGCTGTACTGTTGGAGCTTGGTTACTTGGAGTAGTAACACTTATTTGAATAGAACTTTGTGTTTCATTTCCTACACTATCTACTACAATAAAATTAAAACTGTCATTACCAGTAAAAGAGACATTAGGTCTATATGTTAACGATGGATTTGTAGCACCTGCTGTATATTGTAATACACTACCTGCTATTAGATTTTGTGCACTTCCATTCGTGTCTAAAAGAGTACCATTTGGTGGTAAGGTTCCAATTTTTATGTCTAACGTTCCAGCATTAAAGCTATCATTATCGTCTGTGATTCCACCACCATTATATCCAGATTGACTGACAAAATCAATTATTTTAAATACATTCCCTGGACCAGAGCCATCATTTACTAAAGATGCTGTAATAGGATTAGCAACTACAGGTGCCTGATCGGCACCGCCTTGTACTACAGTAATTGCAGTCGAAGTAACTGTTGGTTGTTCGGGGTGAATTAAAGTTATTTCAGCAGTTCTTTGTGCACTTCCAGTATATGGGTCCACATCTATAGAAAGCACTAAACTACCTGTTCCACCAGATACCAAACTTACATTAATCCATCCATTTCCTCCTGAAATCCAATTAAATCCAATTCCATTTTGAGTATTAAATGCAGTAGAGTTGTTTACGATAGTTGCACCTCTTTGTTCTTGTTGTTGACTAGTGCCTTGTCTTGTTCCATCAGCATCCCAATTTGAATTAGCAAGATTAGCCCACTCAATAGAAGGTGCTTGTGTTGCTACAGTTGTTGCCACTGTTGTTGCCACTGTTGTAGCCTCTGTCGTTGTGGCTTCAGTAGTAGTCGTAGGAACTGTATAATTATTAACTGTTAAAACTTCACCAGTTGGACTAGTCGCTTGATCGGTTGCAACTTGAATCACATAACCAGTTAAGCCATTAACGTGTTGTACATAATACCAATGTGCTAATACGTTTTGTACACCAGCTGGTATAAATGGGTCTGAAAATACTGGGTTAGCAATGTCAGTGAGGTCGACAGTTTCATAAAGAATTTCTCCTTGGTCTAAGACAGTATTAGTGTTACCGTCATCGAACCATAAATCCAGTTCTGTGCCAGCTGCTAAAGCAGCGGTCATTGCTGCGGGACCTTGTGCTAGGGCCGTCGTTGAATCGGCGTATACCGTGTTTAAAAGATGAAGCTGTACTGCTGCCATTAGTTACAAATTTTTTCTAGAGAATTTCTTCTCTATTATATATCCCAGATAACAAGACTATATCTTATTATCTAAGTAGTCTAGCAGCTCTAATTGAGTTTAGGTTTTTACCTTTTGCACTATATTTAGAAAACACCTCTAGATCGAAAGAGAATTGCTCACCAAATTTGTCAAAAATATCAAAACCTATTTTCTTGGTATATGTCAAATTATTATATGCAAGTCTTGCAAAACCTCCAACTCTACCAGTATCACTTTGTTCATCAGTTCCAAAGTAATCGGTCATTCTGTATTGGAAAATAATATCTACAGATACTGCGTTAGACTCGTTATCTTTTTTAGGTTTTATTTCTTTGGCTGACCTTCTAGTTTCACCTCCAACTTTTAATGATTCTATGTTAATAGGTGACATAAATAAGAATGCTCCACAAGAACGTCCTCCTAATAAATATTGGTCATCAGCATCAAATGACATTTTGATAGGTCTTTGGTTAGCAGCGTCTACTCCAGCCTCATAGAGACCTGTTCCATCGTGGAACGCCATTTGTTGTTTGGCTGTAACTTGGTTAACACTATCTGAATAATTAAATATACTAAACAAAGTTGCACCTGTCGCTTGATTTGCAGTCTTTGGCATGGAGAATATCATAGATTCTCTAGTATTCTTTTCAATATTAGCTGGACTTCCTTCAGCTGCACCATCCCAAATATTTTCAAGTAATGGATGGTCTTTGTGTACATATAGACCTTGATTGTAATCCTGTAAATTAACTCCACCTGTACCAGTTGAAGATACATTTATTTTACTAGTATTCCAGTCTCCAGTGTAATCTGTAAAGTTTCCTGACCATATAAAGTTATCATTACCTGTAGTATTTGCAGTACCTGTCCAACCATTATCGCTATTAAGATTTAATTCATACTCATAGTCGTTAATCTTAGCGTTACTTATTGTTGCATCTGTTGGCGCTGTTAAATAATGTGGGTTTTGGTTTGCAATGTCCATATATCTACTGTAGATAAATTGACCTCTTCTTTGCATAGACTGATATGGTGCATCAGCTAATTTATTAGCACTATCTTCATCCACATTTTGATATTGTACTGGAGCTAAATCGTATTTACCTTCAGTCGTGTAATATGTGTCATTCTCAACTTTATTATCAATAGCTGGTCCACCAGCAGAGTTAGTTAATAAACCAAATCCACGTGTATGTGCTTCACTTGTTGAAGTAGTAGACTTAAATGCAGGTAAAGTTCTGTCACCTACAAGTCTAGAAACTAATTCTAATTTAGTAGCCTTGCTATTCTCTAATTGTAGTTTAAATGTTTTAGTTACGATGTGACCTTTTCTAACTGTCAAATCAGCTACCTCATCTACATAATATCCAGCGAACAATTGAGTAGTAGTATCTTTTACAACATTTGTTACAACACCGTCGTCAGAAACTATTTTTACAACTAATTCACCAACTTCAGCTTCAACCGTACCTTTAAGTCCAGCTATTTGAGCTTCTAGTTCTGCAATTTTATCATATACAGAAATTGGTTTTTGTTCTGGTGATAAGAATCCAGAAGCAATATTTGTTGCAACGTGTGCGTAATAATTTTCATTTGCTGTAAATGAATCTTCAACGTGAGTATACACGCCTTGTGCATTTAATTCCTCTGTAATTTGAACCTTAGCTAATTCAGCTGTGTTAACTTCTACAACTTGTGCTACATCAGTTGTATCAATCTCTTCTTCAGGGAATGCAACTGTTATCGATTCAGACCAATCAGATATAATAGGATTAGCAGGGAAACCAGCTTCAGAAACAGATTTAACTCTTATTTCAACTAATTCACCTTGATTAATAGCAATGTCTAATTGATTGAAGTTAATTTCTTGACCATCTTCAATTTTAGTTTCTTGCCATGTAAATTTCTTTGAGATATTTCCTTCAGCATCTACAGTTTTTGCTCTTTCTCTGACTTTAGTTTTCTTCTCATTCCAATTTGAGAAAACTGCAGTCTTTTCTCTGCTGCTATCAACAAACTTAAGTTGTGAAACTTCAGCTGCTTTTCCAGAAGTTGATAAGTATCTGTATTGTACAATAAACTGTACAACATTTTGGTCAATAGTCTCTGCAACTTGTTTTGGTTCTGGAATAGCCCAAAATCCTCTAATTCTGTATTTAGGATTAAGCTTAGTTGCGTTTGAAGAAGAAGCTAAAGCTTGAATCTGATTTACAATAGAACTATATAATTTAGCCTCAGCTGCTCTTTCTTCTATTAATGATTTAAGTTCACTAGCATCTTTGTCCTTTTGAACTTTAGATTCATATTTTTTAGTTGAAATATCAGCTCTCTTCTTTGATATAGTATCATCTAATTTTTTAAGACCTTCTTCAACTGTAATTTTATCAGCAGATAATTTTTTAATTTTATCAGCTGCGTCATTTTCAGTTAAGTGTTTGTTAATTTGAGTGACCTTGAAATTATCTGCTACCAAAGTTGGAGCATCGGGTTTAACACCTAATGTTGCAGGTGGTATATTATCTTCCTTAATAGAATTAATAAACTTACTAAAGTCTGCTACATTTTCTCTATAATAATCAGCTAATAGTGTAACAGTACCTGATTCTTCTAAAATCTCTAAATCATTTGAATAAAATCCTACACCAGGTGACCATCTCTCCGCTAAAATCTTAGATTCAGGGTCAATAGCCTTAACAAACATTAGAATTCTTTCATTAAATCCTACAGGAACTTCAACATTTAATCCAGTTGCATCTACTTTGTATATTGATAAAACACCTGCACCAATCTTAATAGCCTCATAGCCCTCTATTAACTCCAGCTCTATCTGACGAGTCGAAGCATCTAACTTATTGATTCTATATCTAGTATTTTTAGCTCCTCCTGTGACCATTAATTCATCACCAATACGAAGTAATTCTGTTTGGTCTAAATCTTTATCGTTATCACTGTAAGTTAGTCTATCTAGTGTATATAGTTTGATAGCTTGTTTTGTAGTTACTCCATTTGAATCAACTACTTCTCTTTGAGAATTTGAAATTGATAAAACATCAAATGCTCCAGTAAATTGAGTGGTTCTATATGGCATATCTCTAGTTTCTTCATCTAAAATATATGCTATATTATTATTTACAATATCTCTAATGGCAGTTAAGTAATCAATATTGTCTTTGTCTCTGTAATTTTCGTTAAAGAAATCTACAGCAACTTGATTTGTACCATCAAATAAAATTCTTTTTACTACTACTCTTTCAGTATCATTTGGAATTTGACCACTTACATCCATTTGTACTGTCAACATAGGATTTAAGAAATCTTCTGCATAGTAATTTGGTTTTGTAGCAAATGCAGTCGGTCTAGGTAAAGAAGTTAAGTTATTTGCTGGAGTCTTTAAAGATGTAGTAATAACATTCTGAAAAGTTCCATCTGGTAATTTAACCTTAGTAGAACCTTTTCCTAACCCAGATAATGCCTTTAGATTTTTATCCAAACGCTCAAGCTCTTTCTTCATGAAACCAAATCCAGGAATGGTAACTATTTTAGTACCATTTTCTGTAAGCATTTCTAAAGGAATGTCCTTTTTGTCAGTGGTTACAGCTTCATTAATACGCTCAAATGTCTTGAGAGAATTTGTATTAATCTCTAAAAGCTTCTTAAGTGAATTTGATATTGAGTTGTTAGTATTCATATTATCTTAAAATATCTACTTCAAATCCATAATTTACAGAATCAACACACACCAACTCAATATATGGTTTACTAGATATTAGTTGTACTGCGTCAATCTCTGCAATTAATGAAGAAAAGCCATTTGTTTTATTTGTATAAATTTTAATAGATTTACCGTTTATGTCGAATGTATCAAATGCCACTTTAAAAACTTGGCCATCTTTCCATCCAACTGAAGAGTCATCAATGTATATATTTACACTAGAATCTGCTGTACCTCCAAATATATTAAGTAAACTCAATCTATTTGAATATAAACTTAATTTTGCCCAAATACCATATTCTGTTGCATTTGATGCATCATATTGATTAGATACAGTTAATCTACTGTCTGCAATGCTAGAGTTTTTGTTCCATTTATATGGAGCCAAAATTTGATAACCATCAACAGTGTTGTTGACTTTAATTTTTCCAGGAACAGATTTATCAATTGATGTTCCGCTTCCTGCAAAAATAACATCTGTATTATATTGTAATTCTACTGGAATAGTTCCGTCAACTAGTTGATTAATTTTAGTATGTGCATTATTTATTAAATCTAATAGAGCTGCTGAATCTTGAAGTTGTAAAGATGCTGCTGTGAAATCATCTTCTACTTCCTTTATTCTAGCCTCTAGCTCTGCCGCTTTTGCAGTTCCTAAAATTATATTTTCCAAGCTATCTAATCTTTCTACGATTTGTGAATATCTGTTATTAGCTTGTAATAATAAATTAGTTGCATTCTCTAGTGCAGTTGTGGTGTCCATGAATAAGTCCATGGAGAATGTAGTAAAATCATTAATACTTGTCTCTACGCCCACATTATCTAGTGAAGAGTTAAACTTTAAGTTTAATTTCAATGAGAATGCGTTACCATTTAAACCAGTTACCTCATTAGGTTTAAATTTAATTTGTTCGTGAATTTTTGTACCAGGTCCATACGCATCTAAAATATCGTCTAATATTAAAATACCATATAAGTTAGTTGCTCTATTTGCGGGTACTGAAGAACTATATAAGTCATAATAAACTAATACAGCATTAAATCTAAATTGCTGTCCAGTTTTTGCGAAGTCCAATAAAGATTGAACATCAGGATTATTTTGAATAGCCTCATAAGAAGCTGTATCAAAATCTATTTGTACTGAATTGGTGGCATTTGTTTGAATATCATAATATCCACTGCTTCCATCATGCGAATCAACTACTGGTATTAAATCAATATTTGGATCGGGATGAGTTTGACCTTCTCTGCCCTCTACCATTTGAGCCTCAATATTTGTTGGATATAATTTAGTTCCACTAGTGTTGTATTCTGTGGGTTTAAATAAAACCAAAGGAGTAAAACCAATCGAAGTAGGTACATTTATATAAACTTCGTGGTATGTGTTTCCTTGGTATGCTACATCATTCTCAGCATCAACACTTCCTAAATACTTTACTACTTTATCGTAGTTAGAACCACCTAATATTGCATTATCATTCTCAGCATAAGCTCCAGTTGAACTCTCATTAGAATCAGTTGGTCTAAAATCAATTGCACCTAATGAAGACAACCACTTAAAGAAAATCTTTTCTGCATCTGATTGCAATAAGATTGGGTCATAGTCATCATCCTTTAGAAGTAATTCTTCTAAATTCAATGCATAATTTTGGAATGTTTGTGCAAAATCCACATTTGGTTGTGAGCCAACGTATGCTTGACCTGAAGGTTGTTTTAAATTTAATTCAAAGTCAATTGTATTAGCGCCATTAACAGACTGTGTAAAATCAGGTAAGTCTAGTAAAGCGAATTTACTAAACTCAAAATTTATATCAGCACTGTTGAAGGCTCTAGTAATATCTCTCGCTGCAGAAGCGAAAGCATACATCGTGCCACCTTGAGGTTGTGGTATTCTTACTAATGGAGTTGCCATTTACAGTTTCAGTTTAATTTATTTATGATATTGTGCACTCATGTGAGCTAACTATATACCAAGTGTTTTCAAAACATCTTAAAGTTACAGTAGAGTTTTTATCAGCTTTCAATATGATAGCTGTTGCTCCGATAGCAGTCTGATTTGTTAATATGTTAACATCAGAACTACTTACATTAATAATTGTAACTTCTTGACCATCATCACCAGATATGAGTGTGAAATCACCGTTAACAAAGTATGTACCTTTATCAATGGTCGCTGGAGATAAATTAGTAGTCGGTGTTGTAGGAGTACCCACTGCACCTGACTTAATAATTTTACCACCTAAGCTAACATTTGAACCAAATGTAGCTGCTTGTCCAAATGTGATTCCAGAAACACTAGCTGTTAAAACAGAAGTATTTCCATTAACAACGTTAAGGGCTTGTGAAGTAATGTTATTTATTCCACTAAGCGTTAAAGTTGTTGGATTCAATAAGGTTACAACAGAAGTCAACTCGTCATTTAATAACTCGAAGTTAGTATTGATAGTTGGTCTAGATGATGATACTGAATCTGTACCTAAAATTTCAGTTAAATTTGCCATTTTATATTTATTTTACTTTTAACATGTTGCGTTGTACAACGTTCTTATTTCCATGTGTGTCTTCCGCTTCCAACTTAATTGAGTAGCTCCCAGGTTGTTGAAAGATGTAGGTCAACCACATATTATTATAGTATATATCAGTGATTTCTGGGTTACTTATATTGGTTATAGTCCATTTTGGATTTTTAGCTCCAGGAAACCTAGAAATATCAGTTGATATAGTTACATGCGTCGACCTTTCTACCGTCGCATGATTCTTAAACACCTTTACATTATCCCATGTTGGATTGTAGTGTACGACATGTACAAAACCTCCAACTTCAGAAGGTGAACCGGCGTTAATTTTACTAAGTCTTACGTCTTCAAAATCGTATGTCTTAGAATATTCTTGACCCACACATAAAATATATGCAAAGGCGTCATCGTCATTATTTTCTATCTCAATCCATTCACCGTTAGGTCCAGCAGTTAGGTTATCTCTGTCTTTGTCAAGATAAACTGCATTGTAATTGAATTTAGAAATAATTGGGTCAGTACTTGCCTCTAATTCTGCAACTATAGATTCCCAATAGTTATTACTAAATGAAGTTAATAAGTTATTACCATTTGCATCGAAGTGGTCTGTAGAAATAGTGTGAGTACCTTCTCTTATTATGTTGGTAACTGGGTCTCTATGTATAATGCTTAGTGTTTGACCCTTTTCTATCCACATTATTTTAAAAGATGCAGTCAGATCTGGCCCAATTCTTAGGTTTTCCCACCAATTATATTCTGTATCGTTCCATCTAAAAGAACATTCATCCCATTGATATGGTCCAGTGGTTTCTGAATAACCTGTTTCTGAGTAAATATCTTTATATCTACTAACAGTTGAGAACCTAACACCTTGGTCTTCTTCTCTATGAATATAGTTTGCTCTATCCAAAGTCTGATATAATGTAGCTATATTATCTTCTACCTTTAATTCATTATCTTGTGCAAAATCCCAATATCCACCTGATTTATCCCAGTCTAAACTCTTAGAATTCCAAGAATTAGCATTACCATCTTTATCTACATTTAACCACTTGTAAACTCCGTATAATTCTAACTCTTTTAATTTAACCTCGATTAAATCATCTTTCTTGTAGTAAGACATGTGACCAAATAAATCATATAGTCTCATCTCTACTGTATATTTTCCAACAAATGGCAATCTAACAGGTAATCTTCTGTAATCGTCTATGACATTATTGTTGCCATCAAGATAATCAATTCTACCTCTATATTCTTGATGGAAATTATTTGGTCCATCAATAATCCATTCAATTTCATATACCCATCTTTTATACCAATTGTTCCAAGTTACTTTTAAATTCTGATTTGCATCAACCGCATCATCCCATACAAAAGTAGCCTCATCCCAAATATCATCCCAAGACTCAGTAGAATCTAAAATTACTGGACAACCTATAGGTATATTTGTTTTATTAAAGTTGGCGTTCCATGAATTCATGTCTCTGTCATGATAAGTTTCATAAAACTTTTCATATATTTTCTTTTGCTCTGTTCTCTCTTCTCTAGTTAAAGTATCTTCAGTACCTATCTCCATGTGAAGATGCTTCATATAGTTACTAGCATCATTGTTTTGGTCTAATACTGATTTTAAAACCATTGAAGTGTCTTCAATAAAAAGTTCTCTATCTTTAGGAAAAACATCAAATAGAACTCTGTGACCTTCACTAAAGTAACCTATTGGGTTTTGAATTTTCCAAATGTTTAAATTTTTCTGTGCAAAATAATCACCTTCTCCAGTAATATCAACTATCTTAGCCTCTAGTGGAAGAAAATCTCTTTGCAATCTATTCTTTAAACCATATAATTTAATAAGTACTTCTTCTGGAGTGTAATCAAATACCTCATCTACATTAGCAAAATCCCATTGATCGAATGTACCATTAGGTTCGTTTAACCTGTATACTAACGAAAATCTACTAGTTTTCTTTTGAGTTTTAGAAGGCATTTTAAACTTAAGACGCTTTCTAGTCATTTCACCCCTTACAGAAGAATTAGGTACAGGAATTGCATGTAACTTTCCAAAAGTTTTAGAATCTTTATCTATGTTAATCCAATACTCTTTTAGTGTAATTTTATCGTAGCCAAAAAAGTCTATTGCATTTAATATTGCTTTATATGTACCAACAAATGGTTTTATATTATTAAGCTCTAATAAAAGTTCTCTTCTCTTTTTATTTAGAAGTTGATAATCTGGGTGCATTTCTGAAATGTCATGACTTTTAAATAACATAAAGTCCTCTTCTTCTAAAGAAGCACCTAAATTAGCTAGTAATACTTTTAGCCTATCATCTTCACCTTCTACTTCACCGTAAAATTGAATCTCAGCAACTATATCACCGTTAGCCTCATCTGCCCAAATTTGTAAAGTTCTTTTGTGAATACCTTCAATTCTTGAAGATACTGCAATGTTACACTGTAAACCTATATTTTCATGTGTGTTAATTGCTTTAAAATAATTTGCATCTTGAGAATCTATTGTAGAGAAATCAGCTAATTCAAATTCTGGGTCTATTAGTTCTTTTACGTAAGCTTTACCCTCATCCATTCTCATGCCATACATAATGACATCTGTTGACTCGTCAGATGCTGTCGCCTTCCACTTAAATGTAAATTTATTTTTTACACCATCTGGTGAAATAGGCTTATTAATTACGGGGTCACCATTTAAAGTACACTCTTCTAAAACAAAAAGATTTACAGTTTCATACAGACCAACAGAAACTTCAGGAAGAAAAACCTTTCCAACCCAAACATTGTTTCTATTCAGTTTAAACTGAAGTTCATTTTTTGTACCGTTAAAGAATCTTAAATTATTCCACATATTATCTTACTCTTGTATCATCTTTTTCAATGGTAAAATTAGTGTAACTTTTCAAGTGTTTTACCATTTTTAAAATATTCACAATATAATCATTTAGCAAAAATATAAATTCACGCATAGTTTGATTTCTCTGAATGTGTCTAGATAATTGATTAGGCAATAAACCATTATTGCCAGTATAGTCATGAGGTTGATTTTTTAAATCATCCTTTCTGTGTTTGGCTATTTTGTATAACCTCCTTCTTTTGTATACTAGTAAATCTTTAAATAACATTATTTCAGGGCCTTTCTATTTCCGGCCTGTACTCTAGTGTATATTGTTCTAGGTACCGGCGATTCATCGAAGTTCACACTAAGTGCAGCTTCAGCATTCATTAAAACATCGTCAACTATATCATCGCCATCTCGATCTTGCCACCCGCCTCTAAAGACAGCGACTTCTTCCTTCTCCATGATGATGTCTCCCCATTCATCTAATCCAGCGACTGTTGGTGGAATAGGAGTTGTCTCATCGACATCTACGGTCTTAACTTCTTCCACTTGCTTAAAGAAAATATATTTTTGTTTGCCGTTACCAATATCTTCTAATAGCACAGGTTCTTGTGGTACAACAGATACAGTCTTAGACTCATAGTAACCTAGACGTCTAGCTGTCTCTTCTGTTTCTGAGATGAATCTCACATTCACTGCATCAATGCCATCAATTTCTTCTAGAATATACACAATATCAGACTTAGGCAATTTGTCTCTTCTTGTGATATTTAATAGGTAGTCACTTACTCTAGTTCTAACTTCACTAAAGATCTCTTGTTTTGTAAAACCTTCAAAATATCTGATGTTAATATCCATACTGTATTTTCTGATCTGAGGTTTAACAAACACCACTTCAGTAGTTACCATTTGCTGGCCGCTACTCTGAATGACTTGTAACATTTTATCATATTCGTTTTGGTCAAAGAACATCTCATTCTCTGGAATAGAGAAATAGTCTTGACTTGCTAATAGTTTTCTTTTAATATCTGGCACAGCAAAGATGTAGATAACATTATCATCATCTAAATACTGATCCGATGTAGTATTGTAAGCGTCCACATACGAGAATAATCCGTATCTTGATAGGAAATACTCGTAGTTGTCTGGAGTTGCTAAGACGTAAGATTTGGAAGCGAGAGGAGCCATTAACTTAGTAAACTCTGGGTTCTCTCTGTCTGCACCCATTTTTGGAGATGAGGTTACAGCTAATTCTAAATATTCATTTAAGTCGAAATCATCGCCGTTAGAATCTGTACCTTCTGATTGCCATTGGAAAACAATATCCTGACCATCATCAATATTACCTAAAGCGCCTTTATGTTTTACATATTCTACAACAATATCAGAACCTGCTGGTGGAATTGCGCCAAAGTTACCAGTACCAAAGTAAACGTCTAGTCCGCCACTAATACCAGTCTTTAGGACATAACCCTTTTCATTATTTAATAAGTCATAGACAGATTCATGTTTAGTCCACTTCTCACCGTTTACTGCAACGCTAACCATTGAATGATCTGTTAGTGAATTTACTTTTACATTATATGCTTGCATCTCTTCTCCAGTTCCAGTAAATGTCTGTTGCTCGAATTCACCTTGAACAATAGCAGTCTTAACTTTAAACTTATTAGACTTTTCTAATCTAAATTTATCTTGTTGTGTTAGTAGAGTATATTTTAATCCGTTTAATTCACAGGATAACTCTGATCTGGCATCGATATTTAGACCAGTGCCTGCAATCCTACCAAGATCTGCCCCGACTTTCCATCTAAATTCAATTTCACCAGTTGCAGCAAAACCTCTAGTTGCATCATGGCCAGTTAATCTTGATAGACCAAAGATTGACTCTGGCTGTTGCGCAGTGTAAATATTTTGTTCTACAGTAGCATCTTCTACATAGAACATAATTAGTTCACCGAGCTCTCCCATTACATTTACAATCTGAGCAAATGGTGAAGCCTCGGTAAATAGAGTGCTAGCACGTTTGTATACTCTAGAAATGTAAGTACGCGCATCTGTTTGAATTTGATTCGCGTTTGTTCTCAGTGTACTTAAAAATTTTAATTCAGCCATTAGTTATTTATCTTAGATTTACTTGGATTGTGTACTCATTATTAACTGTAATATCCACATAACAAATATCTCTTACTTCACCTCTAAAGAATTTTACATCAACCGATGTAGAATATTTACTAGCAAGTGGAATATAATTCGATATTTGCTTCTCAATTTCGTTTCTGATTTGATATTCGTTTTGGTTTAAACTATATACCAAATCTTCTAGATTACATCCAAAATCAGGTTCACCTAACACATCTCTTTTTCTAGTAAATAGAGTAGTTTCTATCTGAGTTAAGAGTTGTTCTATCTCACCGTTATTCTGTATAACGTCAGTCTGATAGTTAGGGTCACCTATATGCTTAATGTAAAATTCCATTTATATATGTATTCAGCTTATTATGAGTGGAACATGTAATCCACGCCTTCATCGCCTTTAATTTCTTCGATAATTGACTCTAATTCGGTGTCGCCCATGTCTTTTATCGCGTCGTAGTCAAATTCTACATTACCAGGTAATGCAAACTTGAAGATACCTAATTTGGCACCCAGGGACTGCTTAATTTTAGCAGAACAGTATCTGAAGAA
>MDTG01275183.1_pt1 | contig 27570 bp, 28 predicted proteins | sample 811421 | NCBI WGS metagenome assembly MDTG01 (sample SAMN05326645, study PRJNA326480) | marine metagenome | isolation source: seawater | place: Pacific Ocean: South East | collected 2011
ATCAATGTCTGTTGCACTTGCTTCATCAGTAGTTCCCGTTGCCACTGTATCCCATAAATGATAAAATTGGAATTGGTATATAGCCTGTAGATTCTTCAGAATTGGAGCTGGAACAGCCTGTTGGTTCACTACTGGAGTATAGTAATTCGTATTACTCTTATATGTGGATGCCCATGATTGAATTTCTTTATCTCCATATTTTATGTTTACATATTTGAGTAGCCACAACTGAGGTGCTCTTACAGCACCGCTATGTTTGTATTCCCAATCATCTAGTGCATATGCATTAGCGTTATCAATCATTTGATTAACTGTGTAAGTATTTCCTGGGATTCCTGATCCTGTAGAAATATAATAGGCGAATTCAGCTAATAAGGTGTACAAGTAGAACTGACCAATCTGATCGAATAAAGTAAAATTTAGTGTTCTATCTGCTGTGTACTCTTGTGCAAAGGGTACACCTGGAGGCTCATTATCACATTTAAAACCGAAAGCTAGTCCATAGTTGTCAGGTACCGTATTTGTGCTAGAGTACACATAATCCCATCCATAATATTTGAATGCATCCACGTCCACTTCGTAAATCAGGTTACTTCCTCCAGAGTGGTGAGTTTTAGAAAAAAAGACTGGGGAAATACCAACGATAGCTAGGGAGGCACAGTTGTAGAAGGCTCCGTTACCTAAGTTATCTACGTCCGAGGTGTCTAGTCCTGTTAAGTTGACATCACAAAGGCACATATTGTAGTAGAAAGCGAATCTTCCTATTGATGTTACATTCTCCAAGTTTATACTTTGGAGGTAAGAGCAATAGCAAAATGCACCATCATCGATTACTATTTTTGCTGCAGGAGGAAACGATACAGTAACTAGATTGCTCTTGTAAAAAGCACCTTTCCCTATAGTTATCTCTTTTGTTCCAGTGATGTTTAAAATATTTAAATTATTATTTGCTGTATTATTAAAGTTATCTGCTATATAACTGAAGAAATTATCTGGTATTACTTTAAATCCCGTCAAAGTCAATTCTACTACATCTGTGTCTGGCCACAGATTTGAGCCCATAAAACCTACAAAATCCGAGTATGAGAGTGTCGTGCTACCATTTGTGCTGGCAGAAATCTCTAAATAGCTGTACGAGGAGGTGGAGGTGGTGGAGGTATCGCTAGAGGACATATTCAAATATGTCGCTTACAAAGATGTTAAATATAATATTGTACAAAAAGATACCTTTATACAATATACTTACAAATTCTTCTGATGTGCTTAACCATGAGAGGTTACGACAGACTACTTATATAATTGAGCACAAGCTACAGAGTTAAACTTTTATTACAGTTGCTGTAAAGCTTGTATCGACTTCATAATAACATAATATAGAACTCCAAATAATACACTATTCAGAATATAGCCAGATATATTAGGGTTACCGAGGTCATTGTGTAAAGAAGGAAGAAGGTAAAGTACTTTCATGCGAACCACTGGTAGTTGATACAAGAAATAGAGTAGCACTAATATAATAGGTGTTTGCATCTCATCGTACATTGTCTCCAAAGGATCCTTACTAATGCTTTTATTTAAAAGTCTGCTGTTTATTATACCTTGGTCGCTATCGTCTATGTAATCTGGAACGTTATCCTCCGGTGATGGAACAGGCACATAATTAGCTTTAGTTTGCTCATCCTGAAATTGTGACGTCGTTGTTGGTATATCTCTCGAAGGTAGAGCTGTAGCTCCTCCTGCACTAGCTTGCTGCAGGCCTGTAACTAGTTCATTCATAATTTTCTGTTCACGGATAGCCGTGTTATTACCTTCTCCTTGACTAGGATGAGCTTGAGAAGGGGCCATGTTATTTGGGTCATATGTAGTAGCCGAGTCGCTTACTGTATTTGGTGTGTATCCTGGTTGAGTATTCATAGATGGAACAACGTTACCGGCATTACCAGGGTCGCTCATACTTAGTGATATATTCCCTTGTGAAGCTCCTCCCATGCCTCCTTGATCTGAAGGAAGATCATCTATATTTGTCGTATCCATAATTTTATTAGATTCTATTTATTTACACTATAAAGCATAGATAGATAGATTATGTATCGCCAGAACGCGTTAAATTAATGTTGTCTGTTAGTTCGAAGTATTAATTGTGCTTGCACTTACCTCTACATTTATTTTGCTATTGTCACAGGGTGAGGAAAGAGCCTTATACATGAAACATTCTTCCCCGTATTTGTAAACCTTATCTGATAATGAAGACATATCGGGTGATACGAATTTATTACAATTACTTTCTGATGTTTTGTTATCCTCTGAAGAACATGGTTTTCTCCTAAACAGTGAGGCTGCTCCCAATCCTAACATGATAGATATCAGGGCCTTACCTGATTCAGTTCCCATAAACCTTCTTATTGAGTTAAATGCAGACATTCCTGTTCACTCTTGGTACTTATATTTACTCTATATTTAATTAAATTAAACTTGTATAGGTAACTGTTCCGCTGATGGTGTGCACTCTACTCTCGCCGACTCTAGTGTGAAGCAATTACTTCCTTTATCCGAAAATTGGAACTTGTCTTTGTTATCCTGTGTGGGATAAATGGTTATGTAATTGTACTCACGCCCTGAAATGTAGATAAAAATTAACCCAACTAAAAAACTGATAAGAAAATAACGAACATTAATATATTTAATCATCTCTATCTTGTAGAACGAACTAGAAGTGTATATATATACTTCACATAAACATCTCACATAGGAAGGCAACAATTTACTCTACCGACAAATCGGCAGTAGGGTCCTCCTCGTCTACATCCATTATATTCTTATTATTTTCATCTTCCATAAAGGAGGGGGCTATTTCGTTAGGGGAGGTAGTAAAAGTCGCTACCGGACCACTTTCACTAAATGGTGCTGGTGGTTCTGATTCCTCGTATCCTGCTTCCGTTCTTACTTCTGAAGCTGGCAATACAATTTCATTTGTGGAGGTAGACTGATTCTTTAGTTTCGAAAAGGTTGAGCTGCTTTCCCCCACTTGCTCCTTCATGGCTAAGAGTTTTGTCATTTGGTTGACAACTCCAAGCAAAGTAGTATTTAACTCTAAGATGTAGTTTTGTTGCGAATTTAGGGTAGAAGTAAGCATATCTATTTTCAACTGGTATCCACTGAGCACAGATTGAAGATCATTCTCCAAGGGGTCTATCATATTATTTTTAATTTCTCTTTGCATTGGCTCCACGACTTCTAAATTTATTCGGTCAAGAAGAGAAGGAGTCATTTCGTTTCCTCTTGACCTTGATGACATCATATTATGTGTTTCATCTAATTTAGAAGAAATATCTTGAAATAACTTGTCGTGTTCTTCCAACTTAATATGGTGCTGATGCAAAATAGTCATTGGAGTCGTAGGTACGCCGTGTCCTTCGGGATTAGGAGGAGCTTGTGCATGTGGTACGGGGGGAGGACGATTCTGTTCAGGCATCCTTTGTGGTACCGGTTGAGGTTGACCTCTTCTTCTCCTAGCTGCTGCTAATCCTGCTGCACCACTCATCTTATTTACTTTCTGTTCTGTATCGAATACCTTATTTATATATTTTACTTATGAGTAATTTGTTTATATACATTTTCGAATTAAATTATCTTCTTTTTATGTATGATCTGAGAAATGCCTTCTGTTCCTAATGACGTAGCATTGTACGCTGAAGTAAAGAAAGATATTTACCGAAAGTACCCTGTTCATAGTGCATATAGAAGTGGACACTTAGTTAGAGAATATAAAGATCGATACGCAAAAAAACACGGTAAAGGAAAGTCGCCTTATGATGGCGATAAATCAAGAAAGGTAGGTCTCAAACGATGGTTCGCAGAGAAGTGGTCAAATCAAAGAGGAGAATCAGGTTACAAGTACAAAAGCGACGTGTACAGACCTACGGTGAGAGTTACAAAAGATACTCCTGTATTACTAGATGAGCTATCACAGGAGGAAGTAGAGAGTGCAAGAAGAGAAAAATACAGAAAGGGTAGAGTACAAAGATTTAATAGTCGCAAAACAGTTAAGAAAGGAGGAAGCAGAAAATCATCTAAGATACCGAATAAAAGCACTATTCCTCCCTCTAGGGGCAGCGACGGGAAAATACTCTTCAGTGACTACCCGGCGTTTAGCCCTAATTTGTCGCCAAGAGATATATTCCGTTTGGGTAGTTTCGGAGGAACGTATTGGCGTCCTATAATATCAAAGTACTACAAAAGAACGTTGAGGAACAAGCACAAAAACTATCCTTCCTCATGGTGGGAAAATATCCCTGAAAGTTATCTGTCTCAATCCTCCTGTGATATAAACATAAATAAGTATAAAGTAAGAGTTGGAACCAGCTTGGATTACTGGGAAGAAAAAGGATGGATTAATCCTGCTCATCCATACGGATGGGTACAGTGGTACTGCGATTTCTACTACGGTAAAAGAGGCTCAGACGACGAAAGGCAAATAGAAAGGTGGTCCAAAATAGCAGGCCCGAAAGGAAGATTCTTCAGGTACCTAGTAACTTTAGTAAAAGAGAAAGGAGGAGAGTGGAACGACGAAAGCATTAGTCCCAAAATAAGACAAACTCTTCAACATTGGGCATACACTTTGAACAAGAAGGATTTTGAAAAAGAAGAACAAAGAAGAAAAGAAGAAAAGAGATGAAGAGTAGGTAGAAAAGTAAAATGCTTCTGCTTTTCAAATGTTATTACACCTTTGAAGATATATATCCTCAAGGGTGTAAAGTTATAGTTATATTTTTAATTTTTATGATTTTAATTGTTCTTTTATGCGAATATAGTGGTTGTCGAATTGATTTCGTTTTCGTTATCCGTTTCTTCCTCCACCTGCGATGAAGACTCTACCTCAACATTATTAATCTTATCAGTTATTTCTTTAGATTCTTCACTTTCCAAGAATTCTTTCCATGATTTCTTTGTACCTCCATCATATGCGAAAGCGAAGTCGTTATCTATTAACCATTGATTCACGGTGCAGCCACTTTCATCATCACAGTCAATCTCTATAAGCAATCGTCCATATTTGTCGAAATCACCACACTTTAATGTTACCATCTTGTCAAGAATCTTTTCTCTTAAGCTATCTCTTACTTTGTATCCGTATTTCTTCTCTGTGTCACACCTCGTTCTAATTTCCGGAGTATCTACCCCTGTCAACCTACAATTCCACTTATATAATGTGTCGTGCAAAGGAAATACAACTTTTATCGTATCCCCATCATACACAGAAACAACTTTCGCGACTATCTTCTGATTTTCAAAAGAGAATTCTCTGACGCTTTCGTCTACCGTACTCCAATCTACGACACTCATAGTTTTCAATTTATTAAAGAGAATGCAATGTATATGAATGTATACCTTATTTGTCTCTATATACTATTCTATGCTATCATCTTCATTTTTATTTGTGAGTGATGTTCATATCCAGATACTTCGAAGTCATCTACAACATATGATCCTATATCCTCCCTGGAACACTTTATATCCACAGTAGGGAAAGGGTAAGGTTCCCTTAGAACTTGTTTCTTCATATCCTCTATATGTTCCTCGTAAATGTGACAATTGCCCATATAGTACACTAGCTCATGTGCCTCGAGACCGCAATGTTTAGCTACAAGGTGAGTTAAGAAACTATAGGATGCAATATTGAAAGGTTGACCTAAAGCGGTATCCACACTTCTCTGGTACAGAGAGCATGATAGTTTGTTGCCTTCGGTGACATTGAATTGGAAAAGCACATGGCAAGGGGGAAGTACACCCTTATCAATTTGGCAGGGATTCCACGCACTTACCACTAATCTTCTTGAAGTCCTTTTCTGTGGATCCTTTAAGCAATCAATTACATTTTGAAGTTGGTCTACTCCCGTTCCACCGTAATTCTCATTGCATGAACTATATGGTGCATTAAAGTGTCTCCACTGGAACCCATAAATTGGTCCCAAGTCCCCGTCTATATAATGGGATAACCCAACGGACCTCATAAATTCGGGACTGCTATTGCCATCCCATATGTGCACGTTTTGATTGTTTAATTTTTTATTGTCTGTATCACCATTTACAAACCACAAAAGTTCCTTTAAGCATGTTTTCCAAGCTGTCTTTTTTGTTGTAAGTATAGGCACAGTTCCGTTCACCAGCGAGAAATGCATCGCACTTCCGAATACACTCTTGGTTTTCCCATTCCTCCCCTCTTCTAGTGAACCATGTTCTATAATGTCGGAAAGTAGATTTAAGTATTGGTACTCCTCGTGGTATTTCCCTTCCTCACCTCTTTTCCTTTTATTTGCGTCTACTAAACTCTTTAGCATTTTTGATAATACAATCTCTCACGCATAAGTATATATTTATCAGATCAACAGATAGTTTTATATCTTTTCCTATAATATATTGACAAAACATAAAGATACAGTAATGGAACAAGCCGAAGGTGAACCACTTGGATTTTTCCAATATGTTTTCAAGTTTGATAGTGAAGAAAAAGCAGTGATGATGAACATTATACAGCATACTCTTTTAGCAATAGTACCTATCGTCGTTTTGTTAAAATTAGTGAAAGCTTATGTTCCAGAAGCGGATGAGGATAAAGATAACTACATGATATTATTTGAAATAGTAGCTCAACTATGCTTCATGTTCATTTCATTCTATTTCATATTGAGAATGATATCTTTTATACCTACCTATAGCGAGGTTAAGTATCCGAAAATTCATGTCCTCAGCATGATTTTACCCGTGCTACTTATCACTTTGACGATGCAAACAAAATTAGGAGACAAAGTGCAAATTCTGGTAGATCGTGTATCAGAATTATACTATGGAAAAGAGGAGAAGAAGTCGAGCAAAAAGGCTCAAGTTAGAGTGTCGCAACCTCTATCTCCTCAGCTTTCTGCACCTCCTTCAGTCAATACTATGGGGCTGCCATCACCGCAAATGACAAATAACAAGAGTATGACTAACGAACATTCTATTAATCCTCAAATGGCAACTCAAGGAGCTCCTAACTTCAACAGCATGTACGGAGGTCCAACTACTCCTCTTCAAAACGCTTCTACTCCAGGTGACTTCGAATTTGAGCCTATGGCAGCTAACGATTCTGGTTTCGGCAGTTTGTACTAAGAGAGGGTGGATCCATTCCTAACAAAGACTGCGTATAGATAATGAGAAATGGAAAATATTTAGTACTAAAAGTCATTTATTTTATTACTAAAATTTTACCATCTGTTTTATTTTTATTTAAGTATAGAGAGTATATATAATCAGTTTTCAGACACAGATATTATATTGAAGACAAAGTAAAGACAATGCTTGGCGTCATAAGTAAACCAGGATATAGAGGTGGTAGTTCTCATTTGTCTCCTGCTTCTATTCCTACAGCTGAGTTTGGTGATTCGGCAGGTGTAGGAACACAAATGGCAGCAGATACGATGAAGGCAAACCCTCTCCTCCACCAACAAAAAGACCAAAATGGTGGTAAAACCAGAAGGAAGCACAGAAAGGCTAGTAAGTCTAGAAAGTCAAGGAAGCATAAGGCGAGTACTCACAAGGGAGGACGCAGACGCAGATACAGCTCGAAGACACACAAGAGACGTCGTATGCCATGGGCAGGATGGGGTAAGGAAGCTCCGTTCGGTGCTGCCCGTACACGCATGTATCGCGATTGCGGAAAGAAATGCTTTTTAGGAACAAGAACACCTGGAGACAAACAGCACCCTGACTTCCCTATTTGCACTAAGGGAACATGCGACATTAACCCAAAAGGCGTATACGCTGCCTTTATTCGAGCTAGGGAGTGGGGAAAAAAGAGGTCCTCTTATAAGGGAAAGGATCACCCTCGTCTTCGTAGGAGTACTTACAAGCGTATCGCCAGAAAGGCTGACAGGATGCTTGAAAGAATGGGTGATAAAAGGTAATTTGGGTAGTTCCGGTTTGGTTTGTTTTCTTCATTTACGCATTATAGGATTTTGAATTTAGATTCGACAAAGATGTGTGAACATAATTTTATTTACAAAAGATTAAGTAAATAAAATTAAGAAGTTCTTCATACAATGATCTCCTCAAAAGTTATAAATTATACTCTTATTTAAAAGATTAACTTAGGAGAATTAGCACCAACATCTTAAACTCTACAGCGTCTATCATAGTTGTCATGCTTTCGGAATCTTTCCAAAAATATTATAGCAATAAGTATAATTTAATCCTATACTCTATTTCCTTCATAGCTGGATTTGGTATTACATATTTTGTCCATTCTGGAAACAGTGGGAAAAAGAAACTAGTGTTACAGTGGGATGAGTATTGTTACCACATTCACCATTGGATCAGCTTCCTTATCATCATCGTATTATTACACTACATTTGTGAGATATCGAGTCATATGAAATTAATCATGTATAGCTTCTTATTCGGGGTTGTTTGCGAAGATCTCATGTTCAAAAATTTACTTAAGATAAAGTCGAAATGTAATATAAAAATGATGTAGAATGATATCATTCTTCTCAACAAATTCATACATTACACAAAATAAAGGAGAAAATGTTATACAAGATAATAATTAATATATTGAGGAAAAATAGTATAATTTTTATATTTTCTAAAATATAAAAAGTATGAACGATTATGAAAATGATATTAGACGATGTTCAATATGTAACAAGAGCATAGAGGATACACCCTTGTCGTATAAAGAATGTAAAAAATGTGCTGATGACAAAACAAAAAGTAAAGATAAAAGCGACAATGAAAACGACAACGAAAGTAACAATGAAAATGAAGAAGAAAAACGCGTTAAAAAGAAAAAGCATCAGAAAAAAGAATATTTAGCAACCTTAGCAGGATTAGTGTCAAAAGAATACGTAGATGCCGATGAATTTCGGGAGATAGTAAAAAGGAACGCAAAGTGTGATGAAAAAATATCTTGGACATTACGTCAAGAGTTTTTATTGAAAGAAATAGGAGAAAAATCACTGTGCTATTACTTACTTCATAGAGATGAATCAATTAGATTTAAAAGAGCATACGACATTTCTATGATGTATATTTTCACGCAGACTATGATCGCTAGTGTATTGATGTTTATTGCTTCTGGATTTCAAGGAGCATCACAGCAATCTTATGAATCTAACAAGGATGAGGAAAGTATACCATACATTTTTGTGTTACCCCTGGCTTCAGGTATGATAAACTTAGGAATTGCTTTTCAGCAGAAAGTTTTAGAGTTCAAGCAACCCGAACGTTTTATGATAGAACACGAAACTACATCAAGAGTATTCAGAGGCATATACGATGATATTAGAAAAGAATTACTTTTAGAACGCAAAGATAGAGCTAATATGCCCGGATTTTTAAATGTTACATATGAACGATATATCACAGAAAAGAAAAAGGCACCCTTCATATCAAAAATAGGTTACGAGACTTTCAGGTCTCGACATTTGTCTAGTGAAGGTGAATTTGGTGTAATAGACGAAGAAAAGAACTCAATATATAAATTACTTAAGTTACTCAAGTGTTGTTGCTGGAATACAAAAGAAGAAGATTATACTTACGACAATAGAAGATATTCCCATAACAACAGAGACTATTTCGGAGGTTATATGATAGACGAAAATGGATCCGATGAAGAAAAGAAAAATAAAATAAAAACTTTAAAAAAGCAAATCATGAATAGTTTGCCTGAGGATATTATTGGTTTTAAATTGTTAAATATAAACGAAATGGATATTGAGTTTTCAAAACAGAAAGAACAATACGAAATGAATTGGGAGTTAGAGTATTTAAAGAAGAAAATGAAAGAAAAATTAAAAAAAGTAGATAAAATAGTTCGAAATGAACTAGACGATGAACACTATTCAGATAACGATAGCGTAGATTTAACAAGAGATGAAAATCAAGATAATAAAGTGAGTGAATTTGTTTCAGGTTTTAAGAGTATATATGAACGCTATCCTACGAAAGAGGAAGTAGAGGATAATCTTGAAATGAAAATTAGTGAGGATAGATTAAATTATGAAATAAGAAAAAACGATATCAGAGATAATGAAATAAGGAATATTGATATAATAAAAACTAATACTAGAATTACAAGAATAAATGATGACATATTGAGCAAAGAAATTATAGGTAATATTGAAAATGTTTGATATGACAAAATCAAAGGTTAATAGGATCATCTTCTTTGGCGTCTTGCGGTTCTCCTCATTTTCTTTAACCTCTCGGATCTACGTAATTTCATTGTTTTCTTTTTAGTTTTTTCTTTTACAGTTTTGTTTCTAGTGGGGCGGAATTGCTTGTTCCACTTTAATGCTCTTAGAAACTTCAATTGCCTTTTCGCTTCCTCTTTGTCGGAACACTTTGCAAAAGTTCTAGTTTTACTTTTAACGGAGTAACAGTCACGATATCTTACCTTCCTAATTTTATATGGCATGAAAGTCAAGTGTGCAATAAATGATATAATCTTGATTTACTATATTCTTATATGATATGATATTATATAAGAATAACTAAATGGATGAAATACTAGAAAACGCAGATGAAGAAACAATAGCGTTGCTTCATGCATTAGACAATGATAACAATTCTAATATTGTGAAATTATCAAATAGCATTATTAAATCATTGAAGAACAACTTCCTTCAGGAATTGCAGCTATCTAGGGAAGAGTTAAAACTAATGCACATTAAACTTAAAGAATATCGTGTAGTCGATGACCTCACAGACTTGAAGATTGGATGCTACCTTAGGTGGATTCCACTAGGTAATCCCGATTATATCAACTTAACGAATGGGGCTTTCGTTACTGACTATAAGTTCTGCACGTCAGGAACTATAATTACTTGTAGAAATCGAAATAATCGGTATATACAAATAAAATTTGATGAAAATATGATTTTCCAAAAAATTACTCCCCAAGAAAAAGTCATTCTCTCGGTTCTTGATTATCTAAAGTCTTAGACTACATTATTAATTAGAATTAGATGCTCTCGTACTCTTTTTCGTTTTCATAACTTTCTTTGAGCTTCCCTTTCTTTTCGGACTTGAAACCTTCTTTGTGACATTGTTACTGGTTGTCCTCTTTCTCATCATTCTCAGTTCGTTTTTTCGTACTAGGTTATCAATGATTCTCTTACCAGGAGACAATTTCTTTCCCGACACGCATACACATAATTGCGTGGCAAGTATTTTCTCACCTAATTCTTTTAATGATTCTTCCTTTGATTTAGGTACACCATAGTAAGCAACCAACTTTTTATAATCTGAATCTACTATTTCCATTACAGAAATCCTAAATTAATCATGAGATAGACCTAGTTAATGTATATTCATATTTAATTTTGTTCGTTCGTATTCTACCCCATCATCCCACTACCCTAAATTATAATATGTAGATATAGTACACTGTGTCAATTATATTTTGCTCGAGACCAATGTCCATAACTACCATAGAAAATCACAATCAAAAATCCAAGAATACACCTCCAAAAGTGGTTGTTTTTGATTTGGACGAAACGTTAGGTTACTTCTGTCAGGTTGGCACCTTTCTGGACTGCTTATCTAGTTGTTCTCTTATTAGAAATAAAGCTGCAAGAATGTACGATACCAGAAACTTCTTCTCTATACTTAAAATATTTCCAGAAATAATAAGACCAAAAATTTTCGCAGTATTGAAGCTTCTTAAAGATAAGAAGGAGGAAGGTTTACTAAATGACGTGCTTGTCTACACAAATAACAATGGAGGAAGAAAGTGGGTTGACTCTCTAGTAGCCTACTTTAATTATAAATTGAAATCTCCTGTCATAGGCAATGTAATCCACGCATTCAAAATAAATGGAGAAATTGTTGAACCAACACGCACATCTCATGAAAAATCGATGGAGGATTTTTTGAATTTTACTCAATTTCCAAGTAACGTAGAAGTATGTTTCATTGACGATCTACATCATCCTCAAATGTTCCATGATAATGTGCTATACATTCGTATCAAACCTTATGTTCATGTGCTTACATGGGGAGATATGGTACGTCGCTTCTTCTCCAGTACTCATATTACACACAACATCTTGTCTTTGTCCGATACAGAAATATTAAAATCCAAAAAAGAAATAACTGCATTGTTAGAACATTGTGATGTGACTGAAGAAGTCAAAGATAAAGATGACCTAGAAATAGACAAGATAATAACTAAAAGAGTATACGAGGTGCTAACCGATTTCCTGGTTTGATAATATAAATAAAATTCTTGATTTGAGTACTCTGCAGGAGAGTAGGGTGAGTAAGTGTAGGGTAGGCATATCTGACTAAGAGATCCCCCCACTCCCTAATACTTTGCCTTTACTACTTTCACTAAATCAGAGAAAATATCACCTAGTATACCAAACGTTACAGAATGTAGTGTTGACGAGGCAAACAAAAACAAAGCTGAGGAGAACACTATCTTTCTGTCAAATGGAGTGAATGAGTTATTCTTGTATAAAGGATTGAAACGAACCATCAAAAAGATAATTATGTAATACTTTATCACTTCATCTAGCAGTACTAAGTACGATGGATCATAGTACTTCAATCCAATATAAGCCATAAAATAAAGCACGTAGGATGAGTACAGCATGAAATAAAATAAAGTCTCGTGAAGTTTATCCATTATATATCGAAAAGTAACGGTAAATTTATTAATATTATGTATACTTTAGATGCATATAATATATGATTGTATTATATACATACCTTGTTTATTTTCATTTTATCAAATTATATTTATTTATCATATTACAAATCCTCAAAGAAAATGGGTAGAAGACGAAAAGAAATAAGTAACAGCGATAGAAGCACACTCGTAAATTACCATAGACATTCTGGATCTAGTGTTGGTGCAAGGCCAAGAAATATTGTAAGTGCTCTTACTCGTAAAGCTACTAGAGCTCGTTGGGGTGTGGCCGAGCAAGAGGCGAAAGAATTAAAGGAAAGTGAAAAATTACCCACTTACGATTTCGATCAAAGCTTCTACGATGCTCAAACAGGTGAGGTAGTAATTTCAATGAGAAATAAAGAGTTCAATTCTTTTTCTCTGGAGAACCACGAAACTATAAACATCATCGAACTGACTAATTTAGAGTCCGAAGCAACCAATGTCAGCATTTACCCAGCAGGGATGACTTTCACTACGGGTAATAATGATACATTTTACCCGAAGGGACCTATGCCAACCAGCGTAGACACAATTCTCCCAATGTATTCTAAGTTTCTCTTGTCTACATCCATCGAGGACGGAATGGCTGTAGTGAGTAGTAGCCCTTCGCTAGCTCACAATGAGAGAGTAAAATATAGGTTAATGGGTAGTTTTTCTCATGGTTCCTCTTATGCAGTTATACAAAATGCTGCGAACAATAATGGAACCTTCTCTTATTTTGCTTTCACCTATATGATACCTAGTGATTTCGTGTATAAGGCCGATTACAGGATGATGGGATCTTACGATTCCTCTTCAAAAGTTATCTCTATTTCTTTAAAGAATATTGGCACACTTGCCTCTCAAGAGGCAAATAGCTACTGTTGGATGAACATATTCGAAGTTACTGACAATGTAGAAGATTCTAATACTATACAAAACTTACCAGCAGGTACCGCTCTAACTACCTACCGTAATGGCGAGGTAGTAACTGTGTACCCAAAGAGCATAGCTAATTACGGTATTACGCTAAATGAAAGTAGCGTAACATCCATATCAAACAGTAACATTACATACACCGTGTTCTTTGGTCTTAAGAGCGGTGGTTCCTCTTACGCTCGCTTTTCTCCTGCTCTAGCTGCAGGAGATGAAATAACTTTTTCGTTTGTCGGATCTAACTTTGTTGCAGGTTCTAAATACGTTCTCACTTCAGATGAAATATTGTACCACGGTACCTCCCGTCCAGGTGATACATTGGAAATAGTCGACGACTTCGATGCACCAAGCAACAATTTCTATCATTGGGTAGCTGGCAGCAATTCAAACTAATACCCTCGTTTTATGTGTAAAAACACACATAGACAACAAATGGACATAATGGAGATAATATGATCAGATAATGATTAAAATTGAATTCTAATGATGATGTGGAGTATCATTAGAATAAGTATAAGAATATATATACATTATTATACAATGATATTACAAGTAGTTTTCTTTACTATTGTATTTATATCAGTAATATACGTAGACTTGTATATTTCCAAACATTTCATAAAAGAGGAAGAAAATGACTATTTAAATTTCATAGAGATTGACCATAACGATTCTATAGTATTGTTTGTGGACACTAGCACTAACCATACAATAATCATAAACGAGAATAAGGAAATAGAGAATAAATTAGAAATATTGAACTACCCTATGTAATAGGCGGAAAGATAGAATAAAAAATCAATCATCTCACGTACTTTCCAACGCGAGCAAACGAGTCTATAATGAATATGATAAAAATACCTAGAAAAAAATAAAGAATTATTTCCTCTGTGGAATTCTCATTTTTATTGTTCTTGTGTTCTTCCAGCATATATATTATTTGATGCAACTTATCCAACAATTCATCTCTGTTTGCTCCTCCAGGTGATAAATCATCAGAACTTTGATTATAGTAAGGTATATATTGTTGTTGATATTGTTTAGCATAGGTGCCAGGTAATTGTGAAAAGTTTTCGGCTACAGCTGACCGTGCACCTTTATTTATAGAATGATCCTCTGTAATAGAGGAAGGAAGAAGAGGGTGAGAACCATCCTTCCCATTATTTAATTTCTCAGCAGAAGCGGAATGAGGAGGAAGTAAAGGTGTGAATTTTCCCATTTTGCTATCATCTGATGAATCCTCCTCTTCTTCATTGTTCAACCAATTATCCATTGTGTCTGAAGATTCAGCGGCACTGCACTTTGTGCTTTGGTTAATAGCGTTCATCATAGCCTCTAATTTAGGATTATTACTGATGGTGCTTTGATTGTCTCTACGTTTTAAGGTTTTATTTCTTTGACGTTTTTGTTGGATGGCATTTTGTTTATTTATAGGAGGTACGTCATCATCCTTTCCGAAAGGGGCGGCATAACTTGCTAAAGAAGACATTCTATTCCAAATATCACTTATACAAAAGACAGATTATATTTTGCTAATTTCATTCTTTATTTATTTCGTTATAATATATATAAATACAAATAGGTATCTTCTCTTGCATAAGTATTTGAATATGGCATTCAAGTTTTTAGGAAAGTTATTAGTGATAGCAGCTATATTTATAGTAGGACACCACGATATTTACGCTGGTATAGCTTTAGTTTTGTGTATTATTCTTCTTGACAAAAACACCTCTCTTATTGAGGGAATGGAAAACAAAGATGATGATGGGGCAGATTCAGATTCTAAATCAGACGGAGATTCTAAATCATCACATCAAGCAGTACCATCGTTTAAAAGCAACGGAGTCGCAGCTATAGGGAAATCACAAGATGCTACTAGCACTTCCAAGGTGGCTAACCAAGGAAAGGGTCAACAGCAAGCGAATAGCATATGCGATGATTGCATTGGCGATGGTGATTTACCGGAGCATTGCTCAAAGTGTCCTTGCAATGGTACTCCTTGCAAAGACAGCAATTTATCTGATGTAGATGATTTCAAGTCCAAGTACTGCGTACACGGTAAGCTTATGAAAGATGATAAGGAGATTAGTGTTGATGATATATCATCTGCTTTCCCAGAAGTAAAGTATGTAGACGAGAATGACAAATGCAATGTTTGCTCTGACGACTGCAAATTCGACATTGTCCACTCCAACGAACAATTACACACAGAGGAAAACATACGTTCTAGCGATTCCAACAAGGTTCAAGTTGACCACAAAAAGGCAGTAACTTCTGAAGAAGCTCCAGAAGCATACTAATAGAAATGTTATAACGTAAATCAATCTATCTTCATTATGTATTATATTTTAGTACAATAGTATATACTGAAGACTATAAGTTATAATACACACAATATCATGTTACGGAACAGATTATTCGTTTTTGCTCTCATTGTAGTGTTTTTTGTTCTTGTCTACAAAAACTACTCCGTCACCTCTGAAAGTAAAAGAGAAGGTTTCACGGAGTTGTTATATAGTAAAGTTAGACCACATGCTAGATCAGCCAGGTTCATCTACGAGGACACGTTGGAAAAGGCTTTGAAACACCTAGATAGAATAATGTACAATCTAGGGAAAAGATAACAAACATAAAAAGATCACTTTCTTTATACACGCTACCTATCTTTATTTTCGAGTTATATATTATATTGTTGGATATCAATAACGTGAAGTTTTACTAATATATCCTCTATCTCATAATGAGCATAAAAAAAGATATGTTTTCGAATCTTTTGAATAATATGAATGACATGGTCAATAAATTAAACAGGAACACTTTCTTTGCTGGTTTTATAATGATCATACTCAATATTGGCTCACGACATGTAGACCTGAATCTAGGTGAATCAGTAGAAATGTTCATAAAAAGAAACATTACTAGAGAAATTCTAATTTTTGCTATTTTCTGGATGGGAACAAGAGACATTATCACCGCTCTTATTTTGACAATTGTCTTCGTTATAATTACCCAGTTCTTCATGAATACAAGTAGCTCTATGTGCATGCTGTCAGAGGAATATAGTAGATTGAAAATCGATACAAACTTAGATGGTATCATATCAGATGAAGAAATAAACAAAGCGATGTTGACATTAGAAAGAGCAAAAAAACAGAAAGAGAACCAGAGAAACATTGATTTAGTGAATTATTATCATTCCACATAATATGATCCTGCAACTCCAAAATGAGCGATAGTATAGATGGAGTGCAGTTTGCATAAATTTTTATAGCACAATAATATATACTTACTGTGCTATACTATAATATTGTGTTACGGGTAGAATAGTTATTACCATATTAGCAGTAATTTACTTCCTATACATAACAATATAAATCATGAATTCCAAAAACTACATAGAGGATATGTCTATCCATGTACCACAAATAAGGAATAGCAAACTTATAATTCACATGAATGGCAAAGAACTCGCAGGGGAAGAACTATTTAATGAGAAGAGGTTCTTGCCTCCTATGCTTAACCCTAAACCATATGAGTCTTATTCTAATATATGGTTTATTCCTAATGTGAAACTTACTAGTGATATGTTTCCTTCAGATATGAGCTTGGAGGATAAACGAAAAATATTTATTATAGAGAGCAGATTTGTTACGTTTTTCCAGGCAGTGAGGAAGACAGGTAAATATCAAGTTCTTTCAAGAGCAGATAGTGAAGCTGAAGGAATACCTGAAAGCAATATTGACTTTATTTTGAAATTAATATTTCATACTGACGAATCATTCTACTATGACGCAAACGCTTACAAAATAATTAAATTTGAAAGGCAAGGAAAGTACTACATTACACGAACACAACGAGAAAGACGTGTTCACTATATAAGGATGGACGGAAGAAGGGCCACGAATAAATCCCCGATAAATGTATCAAGCAGAGACAACTACAATGTGAATATAGACCTATACTTAAAAAAGGGGGCACACTCGAAAGTATCCTCGATAGACAACGTAAAGCTGTCATGCAATCAACGTAAGGAAGAAATATGGAACAAATGGGACACTCTCATGAGAGTAGGATACAAGGACAAAATAAGTGAAGTCAATAAGCAACTACAGGATAGTAGGAATAACAAACCTTTGGAAATAGACAAGGAAGAAATGACAAAACACAATCAGAAAATAAAGGATCTTATCAGCAAAAGGAAATCAATTATAAAAGAAAAAGATTCTTACATAAAAAATCAAGAAATTATGAACAGAAGGAAGAAAAGAAAATCTCCCAAACCAAAAATGCTGCAATCCAGAACTTATTATACGACTGCTAGAACTGTTGACGAATTAAACAAGCGTAATGACCGTAACGATAAGAAGAAAACCTACGATTTACCTGAGGCTATTCCAGTTCTAGAGACATTGCCCGATGACATAGAGGATAAAGATGAGTCAAAAGGAGGTGGACGAAGGAAGACTTCGAAAAGAAATCGAGGACAGAAGAAGGTTCCTACACTAAATTACACTATGAAGCGTAAGGTAAAATAGAAAATAGAAGTTGTATTATAAAGTGCAGAGAGGAACAAGAAAATTTGATTATGGCAGAAATGGTAGAAAGCATAAAATGTAATGCATATCAAACCTGATATGAATTACATTGAAATAGATCAATTAATCATATACTTATTATCTACGAGAGATAGAAATAATGATCGTCGAGTGAATATTCTATCTTATCTTCTTTATAGTTTATGAGGACAAGAGTCACAAGGATCGGTAAAACATTTATTCATTTCTTTGTGGGCAATGTACTCTTCTTTTTGCTTTCTTATCTTGTCAATGCATGATTGTCTCTTGCTCTTATCAGCAAGTTCGCAGTTGCAACCATCACAAGGAGAAGCCTTTGCAGAGCCCACAGCGTAACCTACACTGGCACCTAGAGCAGCACCTACCGCAGCAGAAGTAAGAGCTTTCTTTGACTCTTTGTTCATATTAATGAGTGGATGCAATTTATTTACTACTATCTAATTCACTTTATTATATTATATACTAAATAATATAATAATTTTATAAATTACTCTATAGAGTCTTAGCTGGGTAACGGAATAATTTAGTTTACAGTTCTGTTACCTCCACGTTCATTCAGATAATCAACCTGCTCTTGAGTGATGCAAGCACACCCGGAACTACTGGAGTAGGTAGAAGGGCAGCACTCAGGAGTGAAATCATTATCAGCGAACATGTCCATCTGACCTTTTGGGAGTGGGACGGGAGTTCCGGTGTGTGACTCGTACTTAGATTGAGTAGTAGTGTAGCCCATACTGGCAGCGTAATCATTAGCTTTGGTAATCCAGTTGTTATAATTTTCGTCACCAACAACGACATTAATAGCACTACCAGCGAGAGCCATACCTTCTTTAACACCGATCTTGCTGCAAGAACAGAAGAGGTGGCTACATAGAATTACACCAACGGCGATACAAAGAATAATAATCTCCAATCTACATTTCATTCCGAACATTGAAAGTTCCATAATTATATCTTTATTAATACTTTCTAAAATACAAAGATAAATAGTTTACTGTATCTTTATTTATACATAAAGGATAGAGTAAAATTATTCCTGCATTATCATTATTATGGTAATTCTGGGGGAGTGCTCGTATGTTGATGAAGAACTTGAGTAGACACAATTATTACTAAAATTAAGGGAACAAGAATTACTAAAAACATGACAATAAGAGGAATAGCAGGAATGAGGCCTAATTCAAAAGGTATAAATAGTAACGCAATGATTATTCCAGCCAAAGATCCGAGAATAGCTATTGACATTTCCACCATCGCTCCCATTGCAGCTTGAAGCGTGTACACGGTCCCAAGCATCGTATATATGGAAGATACCATAACTCCTTGTGCTTTATTCACTATGTCCTTTAATTTTATGATTATGTGTTGGAATACAACCAGGAAATTCAATATTTTCTCCATAACTGTCTTACTCACTCCAGCAATACTAGTTCTCAATGAATTCATTAACTCTCTTAATTTGTTGACCGATTCTACAATTAAGTTCAGAGTGTTTTGAATGACGCTTACTAAATAATAAACTGGTGATAGGAAGGTAGACACGATACTTGATAAAATACCTTGGATGCAGAATTGAAAATTTAGTTGCGTATAGTCGAAAGAGGACATGTCATCTGGATCAATAATAATACCAGCTAGAGGTATGTAGAGAGGGTTGCATCGTTCTACCGCCCAATTAGCCTTTATGGGTTCTAAATGATTCATAACGTAGTAATAAGCGATCAAGCAAATGAAAACTAATAATAAGATGACCGTGGACCAAATAGATCCACCGTACTTGCCAGAGTAACCTAGCTTTTTATACATATTATTTACTGTGTCTAATGTAGACATTTTGAACTCTACAAACTATTTGTTCTTGTTGTTATTACACTCTATCTGATATAATAACAATAGATTAATCTATGCTAAAATCTAATATCCCTCGTCTTCATCCTCTCCTTATAAATCACCAATCATTCTTAAGAAACCTCCTGGGGGACCTTTCCATACGCTTTCTGCAGTCATAACACTTCCTTCTAGTATGTACATCATAGCAGCTAAAGTGCCAACTACTTTACCCATCATGTCTTTTATCTTCACAATTATCTCTACGAATGTTATAAGTATATTCATGAAGATGCCGAAAATAGACTTTATTACATTTGTGATCATATCACGTAGCTGATTTATGAACTTTCGTATGTTGTTCACAGAATCGGTAATTTCATTGGCAGTATTTCCTAAAACTGAAGTAAGATAATGAAGAGGTTGTAAGTGCACTCCCATCATACTCGATTGCATGTTCTGTATGCAGTACGAGAAGTTGCTGCTTACATCATGACCAAACATTCCAGCAAAAGGCATGACTGAGGGGTTGCACCTGTACACTGGCCAGTTGTTCTCAATGTTCTTCATTCCAACTGACAGAACATTTACCAATAATAGTGCTACGAATACAAGGATTATAAATACCGATAAAGAAATATCACTGCTTCTCATTTCGAGGATAGGATTTGTAATAAAAGAATAGTATCTAAATAAAACACAATGGCAGAAACTACCTTCTTCAATATAATATAGGAGATGATAATATATTGAAATTTACCCTTTCTATTTTACTTTCTACTTTTATGTATACGCCTTCTTCTGGATGATGATTTTCTTTTAGTACTGCGTTTTTTCGATAATCTCTTCTTGCTCTTCTTTTTACTCTTCTTTGAGCTCTTCTTCATTCGACGTTTCGTAGCTCCTCCTCTTTTTCTCTGCCTTCCTCCTTTCATTTGATTCACTTGAGCCTGGCTTTCTGCTCCTGCTTTCAGCATATTATGAGCTGCCTCTTTATGAGAGCCAGCCCCATCAGGTAAAGGACTCATTGCTAACGCGGAAACGTTATCTCCTGCTTTTGCAGCCAATAAGTGCGGAGGTAACTGTGTGAATGGTGTATCCCCTTGAGATGATGACATGTGCCTATTACGATTCACGATTCCCTAAGATGTGGGATGATAGTATATAATAATCAGTATACTATCTAATCAGAAAAGAAATATTGTCTTGCCTTGCGTAGATTAAATGAAAATAATATCTAAATTCCGTATAAATAGAAATTAATAAGTAAAATTATAATTGTACACAATAAGCTATTATTAAAATCAATAGAAGACCAACCATGCAAAGCATAAAAGACATCGGAATCACTGATTCTGAGAGATTACATTTAGACAAGATGATACGAGTTAATGAAGCAGAAGATCATACATCAAAAATAAGAGAGCTAAAGCACAGTAAACTTATTTTTGACGATGTAAACAAACTTTTACAAATAAAGAAAGATATGGGGAAATCAGCTAAGTTTGACCTTGACAAATTCAATATCGAATGCGAAAGCCAATGTTCTTTTCTTTTCAACAATTACACGGAAATATACAATAAAGTAAAGAAGGACGAAATTAACCTTGATATTTTGCTGGAACTTATAAATGTTCTTCATTACATAGAAGATGGAGCCGTGGACCAGCACGAAGGATCTGTAATGGTTGGGAAGTTGCTTAAACAAATATACATCGACAGTGCAGTTAGAAAGGCTGACAAAATTAATGAAGGAATGGATAATGGAAAAGAGGAAGAAATAAGGGAAGCAAAGAAAATAAGCTGGAAGGAGTATAAGACGCAGAGACAATCGATAGAGTCTGACCTTACGGAAATATTAGGAGTAGACTAGATTAGTCAAAAGAGAGAAGTATGAGATTGTGTATACATCATTACATTTAGGTGAACTAGTGTATAATATTTTATGCATATAATATATTATACGTCATAGCAATATAGATCAAAAGATCATTATGAGTGCTATCAATAGCGACGACAAAATAGAAGGAGTTGTATATGGATGTTACACATGCAACAACGACAGAGTAGATGAATTAAATACTCGAATATACGACAGAAATATTGCTTCCTCAACTTTAGCTCCTCAATTTGATATGAGACCTGTAGCCACAAAGTACGGATGCATGGATGTACTGGATCAATACAAGCCTACTACAGTCCCTATTCAATGTCATCCAACCTATTCAGTAGAAAGAACATTCAACCCGGGAAACGCCACAGCACCATGGAGCGGATACGCTGCAAATGTGAATGTAGAGAGTGATCTAAGGAGTCAATTCTTCGCATTACAAAAGTCCGACCAAGCGAAATATGTTCCCAGCTCGAATAGTGACTTGTACAAAGTAACCGTAAATACGTCCCAGCAGAATCAAGTCGAGCAATCACACCCTTTATTATTCACTCCTACTGAGTTTCAACCTTTCAACCCTAATTCTTTAGGGTTGGGAAATAACATATTTAACAACCATACAAGAGAGCAATTGAAATCAGCAAATTGTTAATTTTAAATATTTTCTTATATTAGTAGTGCAATTTTGTCATAAGTTACGTAATATTAGAAAAAGAGAAGATATGACGCGAAGGAAGCAACCAGTAAGATCAGGAAAGAAGAACGCAACCCGAAAGAGATTCATAAAAGAAAGTTGCGGTCCTAACCCTAGAAGAAAGAATTCTGTTTCGTGCTACACAGATTCTACCTTGCTGAAAATGAAGGATCTATGGAATGCCCGGCAATCATTCGGAAGGATTAATAGCGATAATCCAAAACAAATATGGAAAGAATTAAAAGAAAACCTTAAGTATGTGTGCAACAGGGAATCTTGTTGGATAAGAAGCGAATTGTTAAATGGCAATCACGTACTTACGGAGAAAGAGAAAAAGCTAGTTCAGAATAGTTTCGCACCACGAGCACCAGAGAAGTGGAAAGAAACCCCTAGAATGTGGCTAAGTTCAACAGATATATCTGCAGTAATGAAACAATATGAATACTTCTATCCGGATTTCGAATTCATTGGTCCAGCTCCACTAGATTTTGATCATCACTTGTACAATAACAAATGTGTATGGGAAGACCTATGCCAATTCGATGTTGCAGAACAGTTGGAGAAAAATAAAATGAAAATAGGAATAGTACTGAATACTGATTATCATGATGAGCCTGGACAACACTGGATAGCCTTGTTTATTAATTTAATAGATAAGTACATCATGTTCTTCGATAGCACAGGAAACCATGCTCCCATAGAAGTAAAGCATTTAATAAGAAGAGTAAGGAAAAGTAGCAAGGAATTGGGGTTACCATTAAAATTGTATGTTAATAGAACAAAGCATCAGTCTGAAAATACTGAATGCGGAATGTACGTAATGTTCTTCATTATTGAATTGCTTACTGGTAGGAAGGAACCTAAAGACTTCATGTCTAAGAAATTCAAAGACGACGAAGCGTTCAAATTGCGTGACAAATATTACAGGCAAGATTAGTTAAATATCTAAAATATCTAATATTATCATATGTTTTAAGCAATTAAACATATAATAATATAATCACCTAAGAACTCAACTCTTCTTCTATATTGAGAGTAGAAGTCACTTATTCAAGTTTGAAAGTAGAATTCACAATATTAGGATGAATATTTCACAGCCTCAATCAGAGCTTGCAAGTGCTACAAATAAACGGATTCTTTGGGACATTCTCAAGGATAATAATGTATTTGACAGATTGCAGAACTTCCAATACCCTGAAGTTAAGAGAACCTTTGATACAGTCGTATCAACCACCAGCTCGCACTTAGAGAGCAGCGTAAACAATTTTTCTACAGTAGAGAAGAACAAAATTTTAATAGAACATCTTATACCTGCAATTGACAGTATACGTAAAAATACTAATACTCATAGTTCGCACCGACAAAGCGATTCATTCTCTCCTCCTTCGGCTCCCACAATGAAAGTTATATACGACGCTAATAATATTGGTAACATAAATCACCAAAATCTCCCACCTTTTCATATTAAAAAATCAGAGCAGTCTGATTACAATACAGAGCAGTACAATATACAAAAGAGAGAACGAGATTTATCACTTGAAACGAAGGTACCGTCAGACATCGATTTCAAAGATAAATCTTTAGAAAATGACAAACCAATAGGAGAAGATATGGATAGGCTCATAGCAGAAAGACTTTCAGCTAGGGAGAGGGAATTGTCTTTACTTCCTCCACCTCCTCCTTCTAATTCTACAAATAAAAATGAGGATGGAGAAGGCGATATTACCAAGAAAAAGGAATACAAAAAGAATGTCTCTTTTTCTTCCAGTATAGACCAAGTACTACCCCATGATGAAAACTTAAATCATATAGGCAATGACGAAACAGGACGAAACACAGCCTCAGCCAAAATTCACTCTAAGTTAAAACTAAAAAGTAACGGCACAAGTACATCAGTCAGTGGTAGCATACTTAGCTCAGATATCTCAGATTCTAATACGGCATTCCAAATCACAGAGAAACAGTATATAGAAATAATGGAAAAGATAAGCACTCTTGAGGATAAAGTAAACAAATTGGAGAATAAGAATTAATAAGAGAAAGTATCCGGAGGTGATATTACTTCTTCTCCTTCAATCCTTCACTAGGTGTATAACTCCAATCACTTATGTTTTTCTGAAATGATATGCATTGGTAATTTTTTTCTTTATTCGTGTCTCTTAACACTTTACAGTCAACTGCTGCTCCTTTGACTAAATTCAGAAAAACATCCATGTCAGCCTGCTTCTTATTCGATATATCATTTAATTCCATATCTGTTGAAGCTATATTGTTATTTACTTTCATCAAATATTTGTATACTTCGATGGTCCTATCTTTTTCATTGAGATCCATGTGGCTGCAAATACGCCTAGCTCTTCCAATAACTTGAGTAGTTACGGATGGATTCCAGGATGTCTCCAGTATATGTACGTAACGTACATTCCTTAGTGATATTCCTTCCGAGGCTGATTTTGAGATTAGCAAAGCAATAGCTAATTCACCAACATACTGCCTAGACTCTTTATAATTCGCAAGTTGATCCTTGAGTTTTCCAAATTGAACTTGCTTATCCTCTACGTTGCTGTCTTTATCTTGTAACTCATCCCAATCGCTATTAAATATTTTTCGTTTAGCTAGTTTGACACCATTCGAGTCTTCTGTTCTGTACACTATGAAAGTCTTGGTGTTAGCCTTGTAAACTTCCGGCAAATTGTCAATAGTTATGTCATTGTTATTTTTCTTCGAAATCTTCATCTCCACGAAGCCGTTACGCTTCATTGACAAAGCTATTATCTCTATTCCAATAGTTACGAAGTTGCTGAATATAAGATGTGTACCTTTGTTTTTCATCTTTACAGATTCAATAACCTTTTTATACTTTGGACTGAATCTCCCTAATTTATTATTATCATTGGCATCTATTTTGAGGAAGTCTTCATCCTGTTCATACATTCTTTGTATTTGCGAGAAAAGTTCTTTTACTTTGTATGGATTAGGTATCGTTGGAGGAGCGAAATCGCATATTTGTCTCGTTCTTACACGGTAAGAGTCTTGTACTTTTTCAGTACTGTTTTTAGGAAATTTCTTATTTTTTGTCTTCTTCTTTTCTATTTTTAACTGTTCCAAAAATTCGGTCTCTTGGAAATCACTCATTTCTAATTCTATAGTACTCTCCGTTATACTAGCCATTAAAGAATCAGATGCACCCTTAAAATAGGAAGCGAGACCGAGAATTCGTTTCTGAAATAGAATTCTTTTATTATTATCTTGGTTTTTGCTTAGTATTGGTTTAGCGTAGGTATTAGTGAACGTGGCTTCATCTTCAGGAAAAGCAGTATACGTACTTTCTTCGTGATTTATATTTCTAATACTTTTTGTCGATTGACTAATAAGTGATTTTATACGATTAACGAAAGGTGTTGGATTCTTCCTATCTGCCGAAACTCCTTTTACCTTTTTGAAAGGATTCGATTTTATGTTTATAAATCTTTTTGGATTCTCAGTAACTACGACCTCCCAATTGAATCCAGGTGTCTTGTTGCTTCTCTTTACACTGAAATAATCTACTTCCATTTGATTCTTTATTTTATTTTCGAGCTGTTTCCACTCTTTTTCTTTCATATCCGATTTGAGTTTATACCGGTGGGTCACTATATTTCCTCGTAGAATATTAAAAAGTATAGCTAACTCAAAAGGAATATTTATTACTGGCGTGCCAGAAAGCAATACGAATCTGGTACCTGTTGCAGCCTTCATATGATTGTATATAGGTATTACGTGGCTGACACCGCTACTATCAGTGACATCATTCATATCATTATTCTCTATTTCATCAATACTTTTTTCCGCTTCTGATTTATTCCTCATAGCATTGACTATTTTGTTAGTGAAAGAATGGACTTCGTCGATTATTATTACTTTGTTATCAAACCCACTTTTTCCATCTTTATCAGGCTTACCCAATTTACTTAAATTCTCCATTTGTTTTGTTGACGTATACCCAAAGTATTCTATACTAGGTAAATCATTATCAGATAAACCGAAGTTTCTCTTGTATTTTTCGACCTCCTGTGTGTAGTTACCTATAAGCTGCAAAGGGCAAATAACAATAACATCATTTTTCCTCTGACAACATTCAGAGAAAATAGCAATAGAACTAATCGTTTTACCACTTCCTAGGCCATGATAAAGTAACAGACCTCTATATGGAGAGTCCAATGTCAAGTAGGATAGTAGAAGTTTCTGATGTAACATTATTTCAAAACTTCCATCTGAAGATTGAGTATCGCAAGAGTCTTCTTTTGACGTATTATTATTCTTATAATCATTCTTAATTTTTGTAAATCGTTCATTAACAAAATGAATAAACTCTGTTCTGTTACTTAAATAAAATTCTCCTCGTGATCTACTATTACTCATATCACTTTCATCTGACTTAGATTCCACTGCATCTTCTATATCTGTTATGGGTGCGACATCTCCTTCACTGCTGCCAGGTTTGTTCCTTTGTTTTCTTTTTGCCACTACTATATTGTATCCAGAAATTTCTACATCTGATTCTCCTTCTACAAATGATGATGATGCAGGTTTATTTCGGAATTCTTTATTGAGTATCGCTAGTATGTTTCTTCCATTAGACATAATAAAAAGAACCAATAAAAATATTAGTGCAGTAATACTTTACTGTTTACTGATTTCTGTATATTATATTAGTATATAAATAAATATGCTAATATAAAATCTTTGTTTATACGATACTAAGTTTATTTAATGACAATTCGCAGGCTGTTTGTTCGGCTTTTCTTTTTATTTTGTGAGTAGATTTCGCGAAAAATACGAACACCTTACCATATGATTCTAGTCTCTTTTGTATCTCCTGAAATGATCCATATTCTTCATATGGTATAGCATCTACGTACTTAACTGCATGAATAGGTTGCCCTAAACATATGTACACACCCATTTCGTATCCTAC
>MDTG01340616.1_pt1 | contig 27570 bp, 31 predicted proteins | sample 811421 | NCBI WGS metagenome assembly MDTG01 (sample SAMN05326645, study PRJNA326480) | marine metagenome | isolation source: seawater | place: Pacific Ocean: South East | collected 2011
ATAGCTTTCATTACTTTACAAAATTTCCTTTATGATAATCGTCAATTGCTTGAAGTATTTCTTGTTTAGTATTCATTACAAATGGTCCACCTCTAGCAATTTTTTCACCAATTGGTTTCCCAGATATTAGTAAAAATTTAGCATTTGTTAAAGCGGATACTTTCAATTTTTCACCTTTATCAAGTATAATTAATGTAGAGTCTTTTACTTTATCATGCTTTATATCACCAACTTCAATTTCCCCATTTATTAAATATAAGAAAGAATTATGAGTTAATGGAATCTCAAAATTAAATTCTTTTTTAGTTTGAAGTTCAATATCAAAATAAATTGGGTCAACGTTATGACCTTTTATAGGACCTTCTGCATTGAGAAACTTTCCAGCAATTACTTTTACCTGTTTTTCGTTATCTTTATGAACCTGCATGTTTTCAGAATTTATATAAATATATTCCGGTTTACTCATTTTTTCTTTTGCTGGCATATTCAGCCATAATTGAAAACCATGTAGTTTACCTTCTGACATAGCGGGCATTTCAGAATGAATAATACCACTTCCTGTTTTCATCCACTGTACATCTCCAGATTTCATTCTTCCTTTAGCGCCTGTGCTGTCTTCATGTTCGAATTCTCCTTGAAGCATGTAGGTTACTGTCTCAATTCCTCTATGTGGATGAGGTGGAAATCCTCCAATATAGTCATCTTTATTTTCTGAACCGAATTCATCTAGCATTAAAAAGGGATCAAAATAGTCAGGATCAACGCCAATACTTCTTTTTAATTTTACACCCGCACCATCGGAGGCTGAAATTGGTTGAATAATTTTATTTACCTCAATATTTTTCATTAGTATGATTTAGTCATTAGTTAAATTAAATCAAGTATTTCTGATATTAGTTTTATTTGATGTTCAGGCAAGTAATCAAGTTTATCAAAAACGTTATCATTTCTATTTAACCAAACTGAATTATAACCATAATTTCCAGCGCCTGATACATCCCAAGTATTTGCACTTAAGAAAACAATTTCATTTTTCTTAATTTTATATTTATTTATTGGGATATCATATACTTTTGAGTCTGGTTTAAAAACACCTGCCTGCTCAATAGAAAAAATATCATCAAAAATATTTTCTAAATCATTAGTTGCAACAAGCTGTTTTAAAAGATTAGGAGTTCCGTTTGAAAGAATTGATAACTTGTATTTTTTTTCTTTTAATTTATTTAAAGTATCTTTTACTTCAGGGAAAGGAGATAGAACTTTATATAAATCTAATAATTCGTCTCTCATTGAGCTGTTAATTTTAAATAATTGCATTGATTTATCTAAACTATCTTCGGTAATTTGCCAAAAATCCTTATGTCTTTTCATTAAACTTCTAAGCCAGGTATATTCCAATTGCGTTGACCGCCAATAATTTGCAAAACCCTCCCATTTATCACCTATTTTTTCTTTACATTTTTCAGCAGCCGAGTTTACGTCAAATAATGTTCCATAGGCATCAAATATGATTGCTTTAATATTTTTCATAAATTAATTTAAATATAATGAGCAATATTAGATTATTTTATCCTGAAAGTTTATCAATAAATTTAGAATCACAATTAGATAAATCAAAATCACATTATTTAATAAAAGTGATGAGAATTAAAGAAGGCGATAGCTTTTCTCTTTTTAATAATTCTGGTGAATGGGAAACTGCTGTAACAAAAATATCTAAATCAAATGTTAAATTTAAGATAATTAAACAATCAAGATTAGCAGAAAATGAAAAAGAAATTTGGTTGGCATTTTCACCAATCAAATCAAACTATTTTAATTTTATGGTACAAAAAGCAACAGAGCTTGGCGTAACAAAGTTTTTACCAATATTGACCGAAAGGACAATCGTTAGAAAAATAAACATTGAGAGATTACAAAAAATTATAGTCGAGTCTTGTGAGCAGAGTAATAGAATTAATATCCCTGAAATTGTAAATCCAGTCTCTTTAGATGAATTTTTAAAAATTAATTCTTCTATTGATTTAATATTTGGCGATATTAATACGAAAAATAAAGAAATAAAATTTCTGAGCAATAAACCTCTATGTTTGTTAATTGGACCAGAGGGTGATTTTTCAGAGGAGGAGAGAAAAAAGATTCTAGAATTTAGGGGTACTCAATCGATAAAATTAAGTGAAAATATACTGCGCACTGAAACAGCCGTTATATCTGCACTTTCAGTAATAAATTATTTAAATAATTGATAAATTGTCGCGAAATCTCTAGTGTTTTTTTAACTAATTGGCTTTATATAGATTTTAAATGAAAAAAATATTTTATTGTTTAATAACTATTTTTACACCATTGTCAGTTTTAGCAAATCAGCCTAAAAATTGGCAGTTGAGTTTTCAAGAACCAGCCTCTCAAACTATGAGGGACATAGTTTGGTTTCACGATTATATGCTAATGCCAATTATTGTGGCAATAAGTGCATTTGTCTTATTCTTGATGCTTTATGTTATGGTGCGATTTCGAGCATCAAGAAATCCAAATCCTTCAAAGACAACACATAACGTTGCAGTAGAAATATTGTGGACTTTAATTCCATGTTTGATTTTAATTGTGATGGCAGTTCCCTCATTTAAAGTTTTATATTCTCAAGACACAATTCCTAGAGCTGATGTAACTATAAAAGCAATAGGGTATCAATGGTATTGGGGTTACGAATACCCAGACGAAAATATTATATTCGACTCTTATATGATTGAAACTGAAGATCTTAAAGAAGGTCAGCCAAGACTTCTTGCAGTAGACAATGTTGTAGTAGTTCCAGTTAACAAAGTAGTAAAAGTTTTAATAACGGCTAATGATGTCTTACACGCATGGGCACTTCCATCTTTCGGAGTAAAAAGAGATGCAATGCCAGGGAGAATCAATGAAACTTGGTTTAAAGCAGAAAAAATTGGAACTTATTATGGTCAATGTTCAGAATTATGTGGAATAAAACATGCATTTATGCCAATTGAAGTAAGAGTTGTATCTGATCAAGAATATGAGGAATGGCTATCAGAAGCAAAAATAAAATTTGCAAAAGATGAAAGTTTAATAAATAAAAAACTAATAGTGAGTAAATAAAAAATGAGTACAGCAGAAGCACACGCACACGATCACCATACTCCTACGGGGTGGAAGAGATGGGCTTATTCGACAAATCATAAAGATATTGGAACAATGTATTTAATATTTGCAATTATTGCAGGTGTAATAGGCACGGCATTTTCTGTTTTAATGAGAATGGAATTAATGCATCCAGGCGATGATATACTCGGTGGAAATTACCATCTATACAATGTTTTGGTAACTGGTCATGGTTTAATTATGATTTTCTTTATGGTGATGCCTGCTATGATTGGTGGTTTTGGAAATTGGTTTGTTCCAATTATGATTGGTGCTCCAGATATGGCTTTTCCAAGAATGAATAATATTTCTTTTTGGCTACTACCAGTTTCATTTATCTTATTACTTTCCTCAATTTTCGTTGATGGACCTCCAGGTGCCCAAGGTGTTGGTGGTGGTTGGACAATATATCCTCCATTATCATCTAAAGCAGGTCAACCCGGACCTGCTATGGATTTAGCAATTTTATCTCTACACATAGCAGGAGCTTCATCAATTTTGGGAGCAGTTAATTTTATTACTACAATCTTAAATATGAGAACTCCTGGTATGACTTTACATAAGATGCCATTGTTTGCTTGGTCTATATTAGTTACAGCATTTCTTTTGCTTTTATCTTTACCTGTATTAGCAGGTGCGATAACCATGCTTCTCACAGATAGAAACTTTGGTACAGCTTTTTTTGATGCCCAAACTGGAGGAGATCCAACATTGTTTCAACATCTATTTTGGTTTTTTGGTCATCCAGAGGTTTATATTCTTATACTTCCAGGATTTGGAATGATAAGTCACATAGTATCAACATTCTCAAAAAAACCTGTATTTGGATATTTGGGTATGGCCTATGCAATGGTAGCAATTGGAATTGTAGGTTTTGTAGTTTGGGCTCACCACATGTATACAGTTGGACTTGATACAGATACTAAAGCATATTTCTTGGCAGCGACAATGATAATTGCTGTACCCACAGGTATAAAAATATTCTCATGGATTGCAACAATGTGGGGTGGCTCAATTTCTTTTAAAACTCCTATGGTATGGGCTCTTGGGTTTATATTTTTATTCACAGTAGGTGGAGTTACTGGAGTTGTTCTTGCTAATGCAGGAGTGGACACTGCTTTACATGATACCTACTATGTTGTGGCTCACTTTCACTACGTACTATCATTAGGAGCCGTGTTCGCAATTTTTGCAGGTTTCTATTACTGGTTTGGCAAAATGAGTGGTTATGAATATTCAGAATGGATGGGACAACTTCATTTCTGGTTAACATTTATTGGAGTTAATTTAGTATTTTTCCCACAACATTTTTTAGGTCTAGCCGGTATGCCTAGAAGATATGCTGATTATCCAGATGCCTTTGCTGACTGGAACTATATTTCTTCAATTGGTTCTTATATTTCAGTTGTTGGACTATTTGTATTTTTCGCTAATTTAATTTACGCATTTTCTAAGAAAAAGAAAGCAGCACAAAATCCATGGGGAGAAGGTGCTACTACACTAGAATGGACTGTACCATCACCCCCAAATTTTCATACATTTGATGAATTACCAAAGTTTGAAAATATTGAGGGTACAGAAAAATCTGGTAGTTAGGTTTTCTTAGAGATATATACTAAGTTTAATAATGCCAACAACAACATATTCAAGATTAAAAAAAACAACCAATGATTTAGGTTTGGTTACTGAGTTGATAAAACTTATGAAACCAAGAGTAATGTCTTTAGTTATATTTACATGTGCAGTTGCTTTATTAACTGCCCCAAACACAATACCATTTTCTCAAGCAGCAGTTGGAATTTTAATAGTAGCTTTTGGAGCTGGAGCGGCTGGAGCTCTTAACATGTGGTATGAAGCTGACCTGGACAAGTTAATGACTAGAACTTGCTTAAGACCAATCCCACGAGGAAAATTAAATAGAAATCAAGCTTTATACTTTGGAACCTCATTATCAATTTTATCAGTTGGAAGTCTTTATTATTTTACAAATGCACTGTCAGCATTTTTATTGTTTTTTACAATATTCTTTTATCTTTTCATTTATACAATTTGGCTTAAAAGAAGAACCCCACAAAATATTGTAATTGGTGGTGCAGCAGGAGCTTTGCCTCCAGTAATTGGCTGGACCATTGCAACAAATTCATTATCATTAGAACCATTAACTTTTTTTCTAATTATTTTTCTATGGACGCCCTCACATTTTTGGGCATTAAGTTTGTATAAAGCTGATGATTACAAAAAAGCCAAAATACCTATGCTTCCAGTTACAAATGGAATTGAAAATACTAAAAAAAATATTTTAATATATGCATTATTAATGTTTCCAACAATTACTTTTCCTTATTTAATTGGATTTGTTGGAGAAATGTTTTTAACATTAAGCTTAATTCTGACAGTTTATTATAATTATATATGCTACCAGCTTTATAAATTTAGTAAAAATAAATTTGAAATATCAAAAGCTAAACATGTTTTTAGTTATTCAATTATTTACTTATTTTTACTTTTTGTTTTATTTTTGGTTGATAAGTTGATTTAATGATTAAAGACAAAAAAATAAAAAAAAAAAATATTCTGACTGCTTTAGGCTTATTGCTATTTATAGTATTGTTATTTATTTTTACTCTTTATAACATTGGCGTATTTGAAAGGCCCATATAATGAAAAAAAATACTCTTACTCCTTTAATACTAAGCGGTATATTCATATTCATGTTGGGATTATCTTTTGCGGCAGTTCCTTTATATGATTTATTTTGCAGAGTTACTGGATTTGGTGGAACTACTCAAATATCCCAAAAAGCACCAAAAATTGTTTTAGATCAAGTTATTAATGTAAGAATGGATACTAATGTCAATAGTAATTTAGATTGGAAATTTGATGTTGATAAAAATAAAATAGACGTGAAACCTGGTAAAGTTTATAGGATAAAATTTAATGTAGAAAATCTAGGATTTGAACCCTCATCTGCGGTAGCAAGTTATAATGTTTCACCAGCATCCTTCGGACAATATTTCAATAAATTAGGATGTTTTTGTTTTGAGAAACAAACTTTAAATCCAGGTGAAAAAGCAAGTTATAATTTGGTATTTTATCTAGACCCAGAGCTTGTAAATGATCCAAAAACTGCAAAAGTAGAGGATGTTACTATGTCATATACTTTTTTTTCTTCGGACTACTATAACCAAACAAAAACGGAAGGGTAAAATTGTCCTCAACAGATCAAAAGCACGATTATCACTTAGTTGACCCAAGTCCTTGGCCTATTGTAACTTCTTTTGCAACATTAATTACAGCGGTCGGGTCAGTTTATTATTTTCACAGTGAAACAATGTGGCTTATGATCCTTGGCTTTGTTTTTTTAATTTACTGTTCTTTTATGTGGTTCAGGGACGTTGTAATAGAGGCAGAACATCAGGGACACCATACACCAGTAGTCCAAATACATCACAGATATGGAATGACATTATTTATAGCATCTGAAGTAATGTTTTTTGTTGCTTGGTTTTGGGCATACTTTGATGCAAGTTTGTTTCCAAATGAATTTGTTGGAAATGTTTGGCCCCCAGCAGACATAAAAACATTCGATCCTTGGGATATTCCATTAATAAACACGTTAGTTCTTCTTTTATCTGGAACAACTGTGACTTGGTCTCATCATGCTCTTCTAGAGGATGACAGAAAAGGTTTCATTAATGGCCTTATATGCACTGTAATTTTAGGAGCATTTTTTACGGTGCTTCAAATTTATGAGTACAATCATGCTACTTTTGATTTTTCAGGTCATATTTATGGTGCAACTTTTTATATGGCCACAGGTTTTCATGGATTTCATGTAGTAATAGGAACAATTTTCCTAGCAGTATGTTTATGGAGAGGCAAACTAGGACACTTTACAAAAGAACATCATTTTGGATTTGAAGCAGCTGCTTGGTACTGGCACTTCGTTGATGTTGTGTGGCTCTTCTTGTTTGCTGCTATTTATATTTGGGGCAGTTAAAAATTCGTTGAAACATAAATTATTTTTTTCAATTTTTGTATATTTTTTTATTTTAATCTTCCTATCATTAGGGATTTGGCAAATTGTGAGACTTAACTGGAAAATTGAGCTTATTAATTCAATTGAAAATTCACTAAAAAGTGACCCTATTGAATTTTTAGGTTCTAGTCCAAAAAACTTTCAAAAAATTAGATTTGAAGGTCAGTTAGATAACTCAAAAATTATATATCTTTATAGCCTAAATGAAACAGGAGAGCCAGGTTTTGATATTATAAATCCAATTCAGATTAATAAAAAAAATTATCTTTTAAATAGGGGATGGATACCAAGAGGTCTTAAAAAGAGTAAATTTATAATAAGTCAAAAAAATTTTAATGGAGTTTTAAGATTAAAATCGAAATCTAATTATTTTAAACCAGAAAATGATATTAACAAAAATTACTGGTTTACTTTGAAAGATGAGGATCTAGTAAAATTTACAGGTTTAACCTTTTCTCCTTACATAATTTATTCTCAAGATTTATCTAGTAACCAATTTCCAATAATAAAAAACATTGGTGCAAATATTTCAAACAACCACCTAAAATACTCATTAACTTGGTTTTCATTGGCGATTTCAATTTTTTTAATATATTTATATTTTAGAAAAAAGAATTATTAATGAAATACGTTAGCACAAGAAATAATCGTGTAGAATACACGTTTAATGATGTTTTTTTAAAAGGTTTAGCAGATGATGGAGGTCTATTTGTCCCTACATCAATTGTAAAATTTAGTAAAAATGAACTATCTAAACTTCAGCAACTTAGTTATGAGGAGTTAGCTTTAGAGATCATGTACCCTTATATGGATGATTTTATTTCTAAAGATGAACTCAAGCATATAATAAATAAATCCTATTCAAATTTTAGAATTCGAGATGTAGTAAAAATCACAAATTTTGATAAACTCAAAATATTGGAGTTATTTCATGGCCCAACACTTGCATTTAAAGATATTGCGATGCAATTTATTGGAAGTTTATATGATTACTGTCTAAAAAAAACAAAAAAAAATATTAATATAGTTGTTGCAACATCTGGAGACACTGGAGCAGCTGCAATAGATGCAATTAAGGGAAAATTAAATTTAAATATCTTTGTTTTGCATCCAAATAATAGAATTTCGTCTGTACAAAGAAAATTAATGACAACAGTTGAACATGGAAATGTTTTCAATCTTGCAATAGATGGTAATTTTGATGATTGTCAAAATATTGTTAAAAAAATGTTTTCTGATTTAGATTTTTCTAAATCAATAAATATGTCAGGTGTAAATTCAATCAATTGGGCAAGAATTATAGCTCAAGCTGTTTATTATTTTTATGCTTATTTTAAAATTGACTCAGATAGACCAATTTCTTTTTCTGTACCAACTGGAAATTTTGGAGATGTCTTTGCTGGATATCTTGCAAAAAAGATGGGTTTACCAGTCGATAAATTAATAGTTGCAACCAATGAAAATGATATTCTTCATAGAGCTATTTCAAAAGGAAATTATATTTCAAGAAAAGTTAAAGAAACAATTTCTCCGAGCATGGATATTCAGTTAGCAAGTAATTTTGAAAGACTAATTTATTATATAAATAATTCAGATTCTAAAATAACTGAATATATAATGAACGATATTAAAAAAAATATTTATAATGTTAGTAAATCGAATTTAGATATTATTCAAAAAGATTTTTTGTCAGAAAGTTGCAATAAAAAAGAAACTTTAGAAATTATTAAGAAAAATTATTTAAAGCATAATTTAATATTAGACCCACATACTGCAATTGGAGTGGGGGCAGCAAATAAACTATCAATTGGTGATTGTGTAGTTTTATCTACCGCACATCCCTGTAAATTTCCTGAAGCAACTAATAATGCAATAAATAAAAATGAGGAGTTGCCCATAGAGCTTAAACCTGTGCTTGATAAAAATGAGAATTTCCAAGTTTTAAAAAACAATACTGAAGATGTTAAAAAATTTATTATTAATAATATAGGAATTAGTAATTAGTTAGCAGCATTCCTCGCAAGCAAATCTACCTCGTTATTTAATTTATCTGATGAGTGTCCTTTTACCCAGTGCCATTTAATATCAATGTCTCTGCACATGTGATCTAATTCTATCCAAAGCTCTTTATTTTTAACAGGTTGTTTATTTGCTGTTTTCCATCCATTTTTTTTCCAATTATGTATCCATTCTGTAATTCCAGACTTTACGTATTTTGAATCAGTGAAAATTTGCACTTTGCTACCTTTCGGAATTTTTTTAAGCGCTTTTATTGGTGCAAGTAATTCCATCTGATTATTTGTTGTATCTTCGTAACTTCCTGTTATTTCAGTTTTTTTTTCATTATTTATTATTATTGCCGCCCATCCGCCTTTCCCAGGATTTCCTATACAAGATCCATCAGTATAAATTTTGATCATTGAATATAATCTTTAAAAGAATTTAAACTTAAATGAACATTTAATTTTTGAATATATTCTTTTGGGTTTTTAATTTTAATAATAGCTGTTTTGGGAGTATTTAAATAATCGTAAGCTCTAGTCAATAGATATCTAAAAGCAGCTCCTTCACAAAGTACATTAAAATTATTTTTTTCAATAATTTTTAATTTCCTTAAAGATTGATAGCCCTTGAGTAAATTTGAGGATTTTTTCTTATTTAAAGTGAAATTGCTATTTTTTTTATCAAAACAAAGTGCATTTATACAAATAGCTAAATCATAGGCATAAAAATCATTTGATGAAAAATAAAAATCTATAAATCCATGAAAACGTTTTTTATAAAAAAATATATTATCTATAAATAGATCTCCATGAATAATGCCCTTAGGTAGATTATTTGGCCATTTCCTTTTTATATTTGATAAATCAAAATTCATTTTTTCTATTAAATTTTTTGATAGTCGGTTTATTTTTTTGTTAATTTTTTTAAGAAGAGGTCTCCATGCATTCACAGATAAAGAATTTTTTCTATATATTTTTAATTTTTTTGTTGCCAAATGTAATTTTGCAATATTTTTTCCTATAACATAACAATCATTAGTGTTTAATTTTAATTTATCACTTCCTTCGAGGAAACTTACTATACAGGCATATTTATGCTTTATTTTAAATAAAAATTTACCTTTAGTATTTTTAATTGGTTGTGGACATCTAATTTTTGATCTTGATAGTCCTGATAATAATTTCATAAAAAAAGGAAGATCTTTAGACTGAACCCTTTTTTCAAAGATAGTAAGTATATATTTTTTTTTACCTACATTAAGTATATAATTTGTATTTTCGATCCCTTTTTTAATTCCCATTAAATTAGTTATCTTTCCAAAATTATAATTTTGTTCAATGAGAGTTAAATCTCCTTTATCTATTTTTGTATAAACAGCCACTAATTTAATTTTCCAGGAATTTTAAAAGTTACATTTTCTTGTACTATTTCAACTTCTTCTATATCAAGCAAAAAATTTTCCCTCAATTTTTTCAAGACTTGCTCTACCAATACTTCAGGCGCTGACGCACCAGAAGAGATACCTATTTTGCCACAAGTTTTTATTTTATCTATTGGAACTATACTTTCCGAATGAATAAGTTCAGCATTTACACAACCAGAATTTTTTGCAACTTCTACAAGTCTTACAGAATTGGATGAATTTCGACTTCCAATAACAAAAAACATATCACATTTATCTGCAATTTTTTTAACAGCAGCTTGTCTATTAGTAGTTGCGTAGCAAATATCATCTTTTTTTGGTTCATGAATTTCTGGGAATTTTTTCTTCAGGACATGAATAATATCTTTAGTATCATCGACAGATAATGTTGTCTGGGTTATATATGCAAGTTTTTTTGAGGATAAATTTTTATAATTTCTAGCATCATCTATACTTTCAATTAAATCAATAGAACCTGGTTTCAACTGACCCATTGTTCCAATTACCTCTGGATGATTTTTGTGACCAATAAGCAAAACATGAATATTTTTTTTGTTTAAACTTTCTGCCTCTCTATGGACTTTAGTAACCAACGGACATGTAGCATCTATAAAATTCATATTTAAGTATGAGGCTTCTTCTGGAACTGATTTTGGGACTCCATGAGCAGAGAATATTACTGGTCTAGTTCTATCTTCAATCTCCTCTAGTTCCTCGACGAAAATTGCACCAATTTTTTTTAGACTATCTACAACATGTTTATTATGCACTATCTCATGTCTTACATAAACAGGAGCTCCAAATTTTTCGATACTTTTTTTAACAATTTCAATTGCTCTATCTACACCAGCACAAAAACCTCTAGGAGCAGCCAGATATATTTTTAATTTTTTATTTTTTATTTCAGTCATTTCTAAAAAAAGGAATTAAAAATATGATACACGCAACTAAAAAAAACAGACTTCCAAACATTGCCCAAAAATTTCCTACACTTGATATTGTAAAGCCTATGGCTGAAATGATAAATAATATCCAGCCTAATAAATTAATATTTTTATTTTTCATTTTTTTCTATTAAATATTCAAGCAATATATGTGGAAATGTTAGAGACGCCAATCCTATAAATATTACTTTATTCACAGAAGCATCAATTCCAAAGTTATTACTTAAGTATAAAATACTAATTAAATATAATGCTGCTGTAATTAAGGTTAGAGGTAACGCTTTTTTTAGAAAATTTTTTAGTCCAATTACAAATCTCTTATCAATTTCATATATTAATGAAAAGGAGTGCCTAATAGAATGAAGTAGACAAAAGTATAAAGTAAAAGCTAACAGAGGTTTTAAGAATATATTTAAAATTAATATTGAAAAAAAATCCATAATTAATAATGATTTATTTTCTAAATTTTGATTTTTTGAAATTATAATATTTGATAATAAACTTAATAAAATTAGTAAAATCAAAATATTATTAGATAGTAAATAAGTAGGTATGGCAAAGTTTATTGTTTCAAATATATTTAGTGTTTCAATTTTGTGAAATAATAAAGGTGATGCTAAAATTACCAAGCCTTTTAAGAAAAAAAGTATCTCTGAGTAGTTAATCTTTTTTAAATTAAGAAAATCAGAATCTTCCTTGCCAAAATGGTATGATGCAACTACAAGAAATAGAAACAATAAAGTCTTAGGAAATAATAACCAAAAAAAAATAACTATAAGACCAGTTAATATATATCCAACAAAAAATAATTCGTAGTTTTTAACTTTTAAAATTTTAAATAATTTGGCACCCTTTATGTGATCTAAAGATCCATGAGTTATGCCAATTGATAATATAAGAAACAAGCTAAATAAAATCATAGTATTTTCTCTTAAGTAATCAAACGCAGACAACAAAATACATAAATTGAAAAAAATTAAAGAGTGATAGTAATTTATTTTATTCATATTAGTTTAATCCAATCATTTCTTTAAAAAATATCCATTTAGGCATTTTTAAAATAATTGATAAATCTTGAAATAAATTACTCTTATTAGATAAAAAATTAATAACTGTATTCGGAGAAGATTCAAACATATTATAAAAAATGTTGGGCATTTTATTAGGATGCTTTTTAAGAACTTTAAGAAAAATATTATCTAAGAATTGATACTTACCATTGATTTTAAAAACATTTATTTTATTAAAATCTTTATCTATATTTTTAACAATATATTTTGAATGTTCTTGAATATTTAAAAAAGTATATCCAGTACTTAATCTAGTCATATCACCAGCTCCACCAATTTTAATTTCATTATCTTTTTTTATAAAAGTATGATGGAATAAAGGTATATCGCCAATTTCCTTATAAACTATATTATAGTCTTTAATTTTTAATTGATCGTTTATATATTTTTTAATTTGATTATCGTAATCTTCTAAATTTTTATTACTAAGTTCTGAAATCCATGTTGTTTCAATTAAAGCTTTATTTTGAGAATATGGGAGTGTATAAAAAAAATGAACACTATCTCGCTGCTCACAATCGAAATCCATTAAGTTAAAAATACTATCATCAAAAATATTTTTTTTTGTCTCTATTTCAACACCGCAGAACCGTTGCCATAATAAATTTTCTTTATCGTTTGTTATTGACGGAACACTATTGAATATTTTGCCTTTATTTAAATTAATATCATTGGCGCTTTTGAAAAAGTTGATATTACTATTACGTTTGATTTTATTAAAAATTTTTTTGTAAAATAAACCACTGTCTATTGTTTGATATGGATACTTTTCACATTTTAAATATTTAGTTTTTGATGGAGTGTTTATAGTAAAATTTTTCCAACTTTTAATCACACAGTCATCAAAGTTATGATCAATAACTCTCCAAAAAGACCAAGTTTTATCTCTTTTATATTCTGTTCTTGTTTCAATAATCGCTAGCGTTTTATTTTGAAGTTTTTTATTGACTTCTAATTCATAAGCTAATGACAAACCAGCACATCCTCCACCAAAAATAATATAATCAAATTCTCTCATTTAAGTTTATATCCTCAGAAATTAAATTATGTTCATATTCAGTGTTTTTAATATTGTTTTGAACAAGGTAAAGCAAAATAAAATCAATCAAAGCTAGCAATGTCTCAACTACTTTGCCAAATGAATTTACATAAATTTTTCCAGAATCTTTGTAATTTTCAAAATTTTTATAAGATAATATTTTTGAGCCAATTTTTTTGTATACTCTTCTAGCAACCAATATTGAAAATCGAAGTGACAATGGTATCTCTTGAATTGATTTAAATGAGCTTATATAAAACTTATCTGCAAGATTCAAAGTATCTTTAATATTTTCAAAATTTGAATTTATATATTCTCTATTATTATTAAAGTCTTCAATTACATCCCTAGAAATATTAGTAAGTTGCATTGCAATACCTAAATCTATTGCGCCTAATAAAGCCATTTTTTTATTTACATTGAGAATTTTTGCCATCATTAAACCAACCGTTCCAGCTACTTTATAAGAGTATATTAAAAGATCTTTATTTGAATTTATCTTTACTTTTTTTTTTAAATCAGACCTTACACCTGAGAATAAATCATCAATAATTATTAGTTTAATATTATATTTCGTTATTAATTTCCAAACATCTTTAACTATTTTGTCATTAAAATCTTTAGTTTTAAATTTTTTGTAAAAATTATCTAGTTCGATAATTTTTTGACTTATATCTCCCTTATCATCAGCAATATTATCTATATATCTGCAAAAATTATATAATGATGAACAGTCTTCATATATATTTTTGGGTAAAAAAAAGCCTGCCCAATTAAAGGATTTTGCATAAACTGAAAGATAATTTTTCTTATTCATTTAATCAATTTATCTAAAACTTTGGCAGATGATAAAACACCAGGGACACCAGCCCCAGGATGAGTTCCAGCTCCTACAAAATATAATCCATCATAGATCTCTGATTTGTTGTGAAATCTAAAATAAGCCGATTGAGTAAATTTTGGTTGTATTGAAAATCCTGAGCCATAATGAGTGTTAAGTTCTTTTTCAAAATAATCTGGCGTTAAGTAAAAATCAGATATAATATTTTCTCTCAATTTAGGCATTAAATCTTTTTCCATTTTATCTATTACTAGATTTTTCATTTTATTTCCCTCAACTTCCCAATTAATATTGGATTTATTATTTGGAACTGGAACTAATACGTAAAAGCAATCACTACCTTCAGGTGCCATTGATTTATCAGTAGCTGATGGTCTATGAAGATAATAGCTAATATCATTATTAAGAATTTTTTTTTCAAAAATATCCTCTAGATGTTCTTTATATTTATCTCCAAATTTAATTGTGTGGTGTTCAATATTTTCATATTTAATTTTTGTTCCAAAATAATAAACAAATAGTCCCATAGAGTACTGCATTCTATTCATTTTCCATTTAAAAAATTGACTTTTTACTTTATCTTTTATCATTTTTGAGTAGACACCAGGAGGATCGGAATTACATATCACATAATCAGATTCTAATTCGCTTTGATCATTTAATTTTACCCCAATTACTTTTTTATTATTATTAATCAAAGAAACTACCTCTGAACCTTTAATTATTTTTATTCCTTCTTCAATCATAAGAGTTTCTAAGCCTTTTATGATTTGACCTGTTCCTCCCATTGAGTAATGAATTCCCCATTTTTTTTCTAAATATAAAATTAATCCATATATTGAGGTAGTTGTAAAAGGATTACCTCCCACCAATAGAGGGTGCATACTAAATAATCTTCTAAGTTTTTCATTTTTAATAAAATTACTTACTAATGAATAAACAGACTTATAACTTTTTAAATTCAATAATGCAGGGATCTGCTTGATCATAAAATATGGTTTATTAAATGGGACATCAGATAATTCTGTAAATCCTTTATCGAATATTTTTTTTGTAAAATTTAATAGTTTTTTATAACCAACTATATCTTCTTTACTAAACCTCTTTATCTCAAAAATCATTCTGTCCTCATCTCCAGAATAATCAAATACAGATCCATCATCAAATACAAATCTATACCAAGTATCTAAACTTTTAATTTGAATATAATCTTTTGAATTTTTTTTAAATAGTTCAAATAACTCATCGATTAAGTATGGTGCAGTAATTACTGTTGGTCCTGCGTCATATGTAAAACCATCTTTTCTAAATACTCTAGCTCTTCCTCCTAAATCATTTTGCTTTTCAATTAAAGTTACTTGATGACCTTTAGATCTAAGTCTTAACGCAGCAGCAATTCCTCCAAATCCAGATCCAACTATAATTGATTTCATATATTATGATTTTATATTATTTTAAAAAAAAGTGATAAACTTATATTAAAGCTTATGAATTAATATTTTTTAGCTCTGACTTTGTTTCTTCAAGATTTTTTTCAAACAAATTATCCAATTTAGATTTATCTACTGAAGTATTTATAATTTTCTTAACAGATTCTACCGCTATCTTAATTGATGTATCTTTAATATCTTTTATTGCAGCTTCCTTCATTTGTGAAATTTTATTTTGTGCTGAGTTTTTTTTAATTTCAGCCGATTGATGGAATTTATCATTCATTTCAATGATTAGTTTTTCAGAACTTTTTTTAGCTTCATCTATAATTTTTTTACTTTCAGTATTTGCACTATCAAGTTTGTTTTGAGCGTCATCTAATAGCTTTTTAGACTCAACTCTCAGCTTTTCACTTTCATCTATTTCATTTTTTATATCACCAATCATTTTACTCAAAAGATTATTAATGTTTTGTGGAACTTTAAAATAAACTAATGCGCCAAAGAAAATTACAAAAGATACCGCTACCCAAAAAGTTGCATCAAATACCATTTAATTTTTCCCTATTTTTTTTCGACAAGTCTTCAACTATTGCAGAAATACTACTGTTGTTTACCTCTTCACCAATTAGCTGTTTGACTAAATCAGACGAAGTTTCAATAGCAATTTTTGTAATTTTATCTTGAGAGGAATCTTTTAATTCTTTAATTTCAAGCTCGGCTGCATTGATTTCTTTATCTATGTCTTTTTCTAATGCTATTCTTTTTTTTCCAATATCATCAAGAACTTTTTGTCTTGCATCACTAAAAAAATTTTTTGCTTTTATTTTACTGTCAAGAATAATTTTATCAAATTCTTTTATCTTCTTTTCACTTTCTTCTCTTTGTTTTTCAGCAACTTCTATGTTCTCTAGTATTTGTGTTTTTCTTGTTTCTAAATTGTTGCTGATTTTTGGCAAAATAAATTTTGACAATACTATAAAAAGAATTCCAAAGGTTATAACTAACCAGAAAATTTGCGAAACCCAAAATTCTGGGTTTAATTGAGGCATACCTCCACTCTCTGCGCTTTGAGCAGTATGAACTGCTGCAAAGCAGAAAAATAAAGATTGAAAAATTACTTTGATAAGCATTTATTAAAACGCAAACAATATAATTAACGCTACTACTAGACCAAATAATCCAGTTGCTTCAGCTAATGCAAATCCTAATAACAAATTTGGAAACTGTTTTTGCGCTGCTGAAGGATTTCTCATCGCTCCAGAAAGATAATTTCCAAATATTATCCCTATACCAACTCCAGCACCAGCAAGCGCTATGGCTGCAAGTCCTGCTCCTATCATTTTTGCTGCTTCTAATTCCATTATATCCTCCTTTATAGTTAATGGTGTAAATTTAATGCATCATTTAAATAGATGCAGGTTAAAATTGCAAAAACATATGCTTGAAGAAAAGCAACTAGTATCTCCAATCCTGTTAATGCAACCGAAAAACTTAGTGGAAGCCATCCACCGACAATTCCAAGGCTTACTACAAAACCCCCGAATACTTTCATCATCGTATGACCAGCCATCATGTTAGCAAATAATCTAACTGACAAACTTATAGGTCTACTTAAATAAGAAATTATTTCTATGACAACTATTAACGGCAAAAGAACCATAGGAACCCCACTAGGAACAAAAAGTTTTAAATAACCTAATCCATGCTTAATAAACCCAATGATTGTAACGCCAATAAATATAAATGCTGCTAAAACAAAAGTTACAATTATATGGCTTGTTACTGTAAATGAATATGGGATCATACCAAACATGTTACAAAATAGTACAAACATAAATAAGGAAAAGATAAATGAAAAGTACGGTTTAGCTTTGGAACCTGCGGTATCACTTATCATTTTTGAAACAAAGGTGTAACTTAACTCGGACATCAATTGCAATTTATCTGGAATTAGACTTTTCTTTTTTGCACCTAAATTAAATATTATTAGAATTGCTAGGGAGCTAATTACCATAAACAAACTTGCATTTGTAAATGATAAGTCTACATTGCCTAACTTAATTTCTGGCCCAATTCTGTAAACATTGAATTGGTACATCGGATTTGCTGCCATCGAACCTCTTTATAATTATTTTTGCATTTTTTTTGCTGTTTTGACTACATTTATGATACCTGTAGCCACACCAATAAAAAAAAATATTAAAATTAACCATGGTTTAGTACCAAACCATTGGTCTAAAATAAACCCAATAATTGTCCCCACACCTACGGCCGCTACTAATTCTGTACTCATTTTAAAAGCAGTTCCCATTGATGATTTTGATCCCTCGTCTGACCTATTTTTATTGACTTTTGCCTTATTTTTTGCAGCTTCTAAGCGATTTTTGAATTCATCGTCTGCCATAAAATTATGCCACCATGCCTTCAGCTTTTTGAAGATCAACAGCGACAAGCTGGCTTATGCCTTTCTCTGGCATAGTAACTCCGTATAGTCGATCCATTTTAGACATTGTCAGAGCATGGTGAGTTACAATTATAAATTTTGTTGACGTGATTTTCGTCAGTTCATTTAATAGACCACAAAATCTAGTAACATTTGCATCATCTAAGGGGGCATCAACTTCATCCAAAACACATATTGGAGCAGGGTTAGTTAAAAAAACAGCAAAAATTAGAGATAATGCAGTCAATGCTTGTTCTCCACCTGAGAGTAAAGTTATAGATTGAAGTCTTTTACCAGGGGGACTTACTAACATTTCCAAACCTGCGTCTAAGGGGTCGTCAGAGTCTACTAGCTCTAGCTTCGCGCTTCCTCCATTAAATAATTTTGTGTATACTTCATTAAACTTTCGATTAACTTTATCAAAAGCATCTAAAAGTCTCTCACGACCTTTCTGGTTTAGTTCTGTTATACTCTCCTTCAGTTTCAAAATTGCTGTTGCTAAATCTTGTCTATCTTTCTCCATTTTTTTAATTTCTTCCTCATATTTTGATGTTTCTTCATCAGCCCTTAGGTTGACCGATCCCAATTTCTCTCTTTCTCTTTTTTTTTCATCTAATAATTCTTCTTGAGCAACTAAATCTGGCAACTCATTTTCTGTTTCTAGATTTGAGTATTCAAATATTTTTTCTTCATTGAGATTAAGTTCGACATTCACCCTTTCTAGAAGATCATTTTTTCTTTTATTAAGACCATCAATTGTAGCTCCTGAGCTTGCTTTTCTCTCTCTTATTTCAATAGAATCTTCTTTTGTTGCATTTAATTCATTTCTTAAATTTGATATTTTTGTATCAATAGCGCTTATAATTATTTCATTTTCCTCTTTACCTTTTTCTGAAATTCTTAAGCTTTCTGAAATCTGGCCTTTTTTCTCTGCTTGTGACCTTGGTTGATTTTCAAGGTTATCTAATTTTGAGTTTTGTTTATTTTTCCTCTGACTTAAGTCTTCAACCATTTTTTCCGACTTATACAATAAATTTTTCCAACTTTCGATTTCTTGATCTATTACTTTGATCCTTTCTTTTCTTTTAATAGATTCTTTTTTAATATTGGAGTTTTTGCTGTATGCTTCAGCAAATTCTTCTTGTAGTATTTTTACTTCATTATTTTTCTTATCAAGATTTGTAATAATGCCATCTCTTTGGATATCATTAATCTTTATTTTAAAATAAGATAAATTAACTTTACATTCTTCAAGTAAAGTTAGTGCATCATTATAATTTCTATCAACAATATTTTTCATAACCTTTGCAATTTGCTCGTTAGTTAGATCTAATGTTGAAATAAATTTTTCTAGATTTTCTTTACCTAAAATCTCTAGCAAATGATCTAATCTATCTTGTTCTTTTTTTAATTTACTTTTTGATTGCTCTAGATCTTGGTTAGAAAGTTTCTCTGTCTCATAATATTCAGCATCAGTTTTTAAAAGATCATTTTTTTCTTCTTTAATTCTTTTTTCGTTTGATTTAGCATCAATTACAATAATTTTTTCTCTATCTATATCCTCTTCAATTACTTTAATTGAATCTTTAATTATTTTAATCTCCTCAATTATACGTTCACTCTCCTCGTCTAAACTTTTAAGTTCTAAGTTTAATCTTTGTATCTTAGATAAATTTTCTATATTCTTTTCTCTTATTGGAGTAACCTTTTCTAGCTCGCTCTCAATTTGTTTTTCAATTTGGGATAATTTTTCATTAAATTTATTGACTTGACTATCTGCCTCAGAATTAATTTCATTTTCGACTTTTATTTCTAGATCTATATTTCTTAATTTTAAATAAAATAAACCAGCTTCAACTTTTTTAATTTCTTCTGAAATTAGTTTATATCTTGCCGCTTCTTCAGCTTGTTTTTGTAAATTAGCTAATTGTTTTTCTTGTTGTCTTCTTAACTCGTCAGCTCTTTTAAGATTATTTTCTGCAGCACTTAATCTTAGTTCGGCTTCATGTCTTCTAACGTGAAGTCCAGATATTCCAGCAGCCTCTTCTAAGATTGCTCTTCTATCAGAAGGTTTGGCTGTTACTAGCGCACCAATTCTACCTTGACTGATCAATGATGGAGAATGTGCTCCAGTAGATAAATCTGCAAAAAACATTTGAGCATCTTTTGCTCTAACTTCTTTGTTATTTATATAAAATTTAGAACCTTTATCTTTTTCAATTTTTCTTCTAATTTCAATTTCATCTAGATCATTATATTGAACTGGTCCCTCTTTATTTTCATTTGTTAGGCTAATCTGAACTTCAGCTATATTTTTAGAGGGTTTATTTGAAGTTCCAGAAAAAATTACATCCTCCATTCCGGAGCCTCTCATACTTTTTGCGGAAGTCTCGCCCATACACCATCTTAAAGATTCAACTATATTTGATTTTCCACAACCATTTGGACCAACAATACCTGTTAATCCTTCCTCAATCAGAAAGTTGGTTTTTTCAGCAAATGATTTAAATCCGTTTAATTGGATTTTTTTAAACTCCATTTACTTTCTTATATCAGTTTTTCTAAATAATTTTTTAATTTTTTGTAGTTTAGTGGATTTTCAAACTTTTCACCGTTGATAATAAGGGTAGGAGTTCCATTTATATTGTAGGTTTTGACTCCTTCGATTCGGTCGTTTAAGATATGATCTTCTATCTTTTTATCTTGGATACACTTTTTAAAGTCTAGATTGAAACCTGAATCTATCAATGTTTTTATTAAATTTTCATTCAAGTCCTCAATTGTATTACCCCTAACCCATTGATCTTGTTTATCATATAAAAAATGTAGTATTTCTGAATTACCATCATTTTTACAGTGAGAAATTTTAGAAGCATTCAATGCCGCCATATCAAGTGGAAAGCTTTTATATTCTATTAATGCTAAACCCTTATCTAAAAAATCTTCTTTTAAATTTGGATAAATATTTTTATGAAAACTAGCACAATGGCTACAAGTCAAAGATTCAAATACAATCAATTGGATCTTTGAATCTTTACTGCCATCCGTGATAGGAATTATATCGGCATTTACGATATTAAAATTTAGAATCAATATTAAACTTATAAATAATTTATTCATCTTTGCTTAAATAGTTTTGTTAGCTCTATTAAAGAGTTTTTTACTTTTTCATTTTTAATATTTCTTATCACTTTAATATGTTTGCTTTTTGTCGCATTTATAATAGGCTTGATTTTTTGTTTTTTGATTTTATCAATAAAGGTATTTAATTTTATATTTTTAACCACCTCATAACCAAAAAATGTATTTATTTTGTCTATTATTATTTTTTTAGAATATTCAAGCTCAACTTCTGATCCTCTTTTTACCATTATATATAAACAGCTAACATTGACTTTATTAGAACTTTTAAGAGTTTTTGGATAACAAACTTTAAATAAATCTACTCCAACTATATACTTCCAGTTGTCAAGTATCTCATTAAAAGTCTTTCCTTTTTTATTTAGTATTCTTTTTGCTTCTGTGGGTAAAGTTTCTTTAAAAGATCTTAATCCTTGAATGGTTTTATATCTCTGCTTAGTATTATATTTTAAAGTCATATGAATAATTTAAACATACCAAATAAAATTCTTGATTGGTACGATAATAATAAAAGAAATCTTCCTTGGAGAAAAAAATTGCCCATGAGACAAAGAGAATTTAGCATTTTAATAAGTGAATTTATGCTTCAACAAACTCAGGTCAAAACAGTGATTCCATTTTTTAATAATTTCATTAAAAAAATTCCCAATCTAAAATCACTATCATCTGTTAATGATAAAGATTTATTAAAATGTTGGGAGGGACTTGGATATTATTCGAGAGCACATAATTTAAAAAAAACAGCAATAAAAGTGATGAATGAATATAAAGGGCGATTGCCAAAAACTATCGAAGAGTTGAAAACTTTACCAGGAATAGGCGATTATACATCTAAGGCAATAATGTCGATTGTTTTCAATAAAAAAGTTATTCCTTTGGATGGAAATGTTGAAAGAATACTTAAAAGAACCTTATATTTAAAAAAAGAAAATCAATTATCAAAAGAATTTCTTAATTCTAAAATTAATTACTTTGGATTATCTAGTAGAGCAAGTGACCTGACCCAAGCAATCATGGAATTAGGTGCTTTAGTTTGCAAGCCTCAAAAACCAACATGTAAATTATGTCCTTTGCAGGAAAATTGTTTGGCAAATAAAAAAAAAGATTTTGAAATAAAAAAAATTAGAAAAGTAAATAAAATAAAATATTTTGAAGCAATTATTTGTAAATCAAAAAATAATTATTTGTTAATAAAAAATGATAAGTTTAACTTCCTTAAAAATATGCCAATTTTCCCAATGACTGAGGTAAATAAAGAGAAATATAATAGTTCTACAAATAAAAAAATTAATATTAAGTTATCTAATATTGATATGAAAATAGTTTTAAGTAATAAGAGACATTTATCTGAATTTAAAAATCAAGTTATCTTAAAAAGTAGTAATTTACAGACAGAAATATTACCATCATTTACAAAAAAAATATTTCGGTCAATACCAAAACATTAATGAAAAAAATTGCTATAATAGGTGGGGGTATATCAGGTTTATATCTTGCAAATTTATTAAATGATAATCAAGATTTTGAATATGTAATTTATGAAAAACTTAAAAAAATATCAACCAATCAGGGTTATGGAATTCAACTATCTGTAAATAGTGTTAAACTTTTAAATAAAATTGGCTTTAAAAATTTACCTTCAAGCCAAATTCATTTTCCATCTAAGGTAAATTTTTTTCAGTCCAACAACTTAAAGAAAATTTGCGATATAGATCTTACTCAATTTAATGATCAATTAGATAAATATACTACTTTAAAAAGATCTACATTAATAAAATTTTTATTAGATAAAATTGATTATAACAAAATTAAATTTAACACTTCCTTAACTCAATTAGAAAATCAAGAAAATATTAAAGCAAGTTTTTCTGATGGATCTACTGAGAATTTTGATTATATGGTTATTGCAGATGGTGTTTTCTCTCATTCTAGAAATTTGATTTCTAATAGAATTGTCCAACCAAAATATAACAATAGTGTAGCATTAAGAGCAAATATTAGCGCTTACAACGATAGGAATATTTCTATTTTTATGGGTCCAAATTTTCATTATGTAATATATCCAGTAAATCAAAATAATGAGTATAATTTTGTAGCTATTATAAAAAAAAAGATAAAAAAGAAAAATTTACAAAACCAAGAATTATTTCTTTCTGAAAAATTAAATAAATCTCTGACAGATATTCTAATTAAAAACTCCAGCTTAAAAGTAGAAAATTTAGAACAAATTAGAACTTTCCCTGTTTTTGCTAGCAACCAATTGTCTTTTTCATCAAAAAAAAATATTTTTCTTTCGGGGGATGCTCTTTTTGCCTTTCCCCCCTCTTTTGCGCAAGGAGCTTCCCAAAGCATTGAAACCTCACAAGATATATATGAATATATAAGTGGTTTTTCAAATTCAGGATATAAAAATAGGATAAATAGAATATTAGAAATAAACAGAAGATCAAAAATAAACCACTACGCTTTTCAATTATCAAACCCTATTAGTATTTCTATAAGGAATATTGTTTTAAAATATTTTTCAAAAAATAATAACTTTTTAGAGAATTATCTGGGAAAAATTTATAGAAATTAATTGGTTGGTCTTAATCTTTGTCTTAATTCATCAATTGGTTTCAAAGAATTTCCAGATTGATAATGCCAAAAAGTCCAACCATTACAGCTTTCAGCACCGAGTATTTTAGCAGCAACTTTATGAATTGATCCTTCAGATTTTTGATATTTTACACTTCCATCAACCATTATTTTTGCGTTGATTTTTTTCTTTTGATCATAAATTTCTGTCCCTGGTTTTATTAATCCCATTTCAACTAATGTACCAAATGGAATTCGTGGTTTAGATCTATTATTTTGCAATACATCTAAATACTCGTCTTGAATAATTTTAGTATTTTTCAATCTTTTTGTCGCAGCATCAAAATAATTTTTTTCTTTTTCAATGCCAAAATAATTTCTACCAAGTTTTTTTGAAACAACTGCTGTTGTTCCAGAACCTAAAAAAGGATCCAAAATAAGATCATTTTTATTAGAGGATGCTAAAATAATTCTGTGCAATAAAGACTCTGGTTTTTGTGTAGAGTGAACTTTTGTTCCATTATTTTTTAGTCTTTCCTTCCCATTGCAAATAGGAATATTCCAAGTCGAACGCATTTGTAAATCATCATTTAGACATTTCAGAGATTGATAGTTAAATGTATATTTTGAACTTTCATTTTTGGAGGCCCAAATTAATGTTTCATGTGCATTAGTAAACCTTGTACCTCTAAAATTGGGCATAGGATTATTCTTGTTCCATATTACATCATTTAAAATCCAAAATCCTAAATCTTGAATTTTTGATCCTACTCTAAAAATATTATGATAACTTCCAATAACCCATATAGTTCCATTTTTTTTTAAAATTCTTTTGCATTCTTTCAACCAATCTAATGTAAAGTCGTCATATGATTTAAAGTTTTTAAATTTATCCCATTTGTCATTTACAGCGCTTACTTTTGATCTATCAGGTCTATTTAATTCTTTTCTAAGTTGTAGATTGTATGGAGGATCTGCAAATATTAAATCAAAAGTTTCAGCTGGTATCTTTTTTAACTCTTTAAGACTATTTCCATTTATTATTTTATTTTTGTAATTGTGTTTATCCATTTTATAAATATAGATTAGACTCCAGACAGGAGTTATCGTCAACCTGAGATTGTATTAATTTGAGTCCTCTTGTGACTACTATTTTTTATGACTCAATATATTGTGTATTGGTTTAAACTTTTTTCGATGAAATTTAGTAATTCCGTACTTTTTAATAAGTCTGATATGTTCTTTAGTCCCATATCCAGCATTTAAATCCCATTTATATTTTTTATATTTTTTAGATAATTTGCTCATTAATTTATCTCTTAAAACTTTTGCTATAATTGAAGCTGCTGAAATTTCCTTAATTTTTTGGTCACCCTTAATTACATTTTTAATTAAATAATTTTGTATTTTAGGTGATTTATTTCCATCGACTAAAACTAACTTGGGTTTTACTTTTAGTTTTTTAATAGCTCGTTTCATCGCAAGTAGACTTGCATTAAGAATATTGATTTTTTCTATTTCTTGTAATGATGCTATACCAATTGACCAAATAGAATTTTTCATAATATACTTTGCCAAATTCTCCCTTTTATTTTTGTTGATTCTTTTTGAATCTTTAAATTCTTTTTTTTTTATTTTTTTATTAAATATGACTGCTGCCGCATATACTGGTCCTACCAAGCTTCCTCTCCCTACCTCATCCACGCCAGCCAACAATTTTTTCATTTAACAAAAATATGGTAAATTAATAAACCTATAATTAATCCTTTGAAAAAAGTAATCCATAATATTCCATAATCAGATAGCTTAAATTTATTTTTCCACCAACTAATGTATTTTTTATGAACTTTTATCACACAAATTAAGTTATAATTTTTAATTCATCTATCTTATTTCTAATTTCTTTTAAATCTTGCCAAGAATATTTTTTTTGGTCTGCTTGTCTTAATAGATATGCTGGATGAAATGTTATCATTACTAAATAGGTTTTATTATTAATTATTATCTCTTTCCAAGATCCTCTTGCCTTAGATATTTTTATTTTTGATCCAAATAAAGACTCCATTGCAGTGCTACCCATCAGGATTAATATCTCAGGATTAATTATAGAAATGTGTTTTCTTAAAAAATGAGAGTATCTAACGATTTCACCTGGTTCTGGCTTTCTATTATTAGGAGGTCTATAATTTACAACATTAGTTATATAGACATTTTTTCTCTCAATGTTTATAGCTTTGAGCATTTTATTGAGCAAAACCCCTGCATCTCCTACAAATGGTTGCGAAAGCTCGTCCTCTTTTTGTCCAGGTCCCTCACCAACTATCATCATTTTACTATTAAAATCTCCATCACTAAAAACTAGATTATTTGCACTATTTTTAAGTTCACAATTTTGAATATTTTTAATCTCATTTTTTAAATTGGCTAGCATCGTCAATTTATCTTCTAGTATTGGTTTAGTTTTAAATCTATTGATAGGTTTATTGCTAAAAACATATTCAATTTCCATGGAATCTAAAATTTCAGAGTCGACAATGTCATTTTGATTTTTATCAATTATGGTCATAAAGTATATTATGTATTTAAAAATAGCATTTATATTATCATTTCTTTTATATCAAAATTTAGCTTATTCCAAAGCACAAGATAAAAATGATTTCAACCATGAGTATTTATCTGATTATTTTTCAGCATTAGTATCTTATGATAATAAACAAAATAAACAGGCTTTAAAATTTTTTGAGAATTCAAAAAATTTAACAAAATACCACAATAATTTTTTATATGAATACGTTTTTTCACTTGTATTAGATGGACAGGTTAAAAAGTCTATTAATCAAATAAAAAAACCTAACAATAAAAATATTGTAAATTTTTTTGAGGCTGATCTACTTTTGGTCCTAGATAGTATTGCTAAAAAAGATTTTAATAAAGCTAATCTAAAATTAAAAAAGTTAGAAATGTATGCAAAAAATGATACTTATCAGTTGATCATTTATCAAACATTAAAGGATTTTAATAATCTTTTTATTTCTAAGCAATTTAAAAAAAAACCAAATAATTTTGGCAAATTAGATATGATTAATTATGCTTTTCAAAATTGTTATTTAAATTCTAAAAATACTGGTTCATATTTTTTAAATCTCATAAATACTCCTGGAAGTGATTATTCAAGATATTCATTTTTTTATATAAGTTATTTAATTCAAAATGAAAAATACAATTCTGTTTATGAAATTTCAAAAAATATAGATCCACTTAGAAATAGTCTTTTACTCATTCAGACAAAAAAGTGGATTGATGATAAAAAATTAAATAGTTTTAAAAATTATTTTTCATGCCAAAATGAAAATGATTTACTTGCGGAGTTCTTTTTTCTAATTTCAAATATTTACTCTTCACAAGATATGTACAATGAATCAAATTTTTACTTAAATATTTCATCTTTTTTAAATCC
>MDTG01430039.1_pt1 | contig 27569 bp, 23 predicted proteins | sample 811421 | NCBI WGS metagenome assembly MDTG01 (sample SAMN05326645, study PRJNA326480) | marine metagenome | isolation source: seawater | place: Pacific Ocean: South East | collected 2011
CCGTGGAACTCTGGTGCTCGATGAAGGCGCAGTGAAGGCGGTGGCCAAAAATCGCAAAAGCTTGCTGCCAATCGGCGTGAAGGCTGTCAAAGGCAGTTTCCGGCGCGGCGAGATGGTGGTGTGCGTGGCAGCGGATGGTCGTGAGATTGCGCGCGGCCTGGCGAACTACAGCGCCTTGGAGGCGCAAAAAATTATCGGTCAGCCGTCAGATGCGATTGAGCGTTTACTGGGCTATGTTGATGAGTCCGAGTTGGTTCATCGCGATAATCTGATTCTGGTTTAAAGGGAGTGCGTGCGGATGCTGGGATTTAGCAAGAAACTGGGCATGTTCAGCGTTTTGCTGGCGGCGCCACTGCTGGCATCCGCTGAGGAAATCGGTGAGGTTTCGACGGTTTTCAAATGGATGGGGCCGAACGACAAGATCGTCCTTGAAGCGTTTGATGACCCTAAAGTTGAAGGCATTACCTGCTACCTGTCGCGCGCTAAGACTGGCGGCATAAAGGGTGGCTTGGGTTTGGCTGAGGATCGCTCCGAGGCCTCCCTTGCGTGCCGTCAGGTTGGGCCGATCAGTTTCAAGGGTGAGTTCAAAGATGGCGAAGAGGTGTTCAAAGAGCGCACTTCGCTGGTGTTCAAGAGCATGCAGGTGGTGCGTTTCTTTGACCGCAATCGCAATGTGCTGATTTATCTGGTGTACAGCGACCGGGTCATTGAAGGCAGCCCGCACAACGGCATCACGGCTATTCCGATCATGCCCTGGCCAACTAAATAGCGGCAGGCTGTTGTGCGCGCAGGCTGAGGTTTGCGCGCTAATAGTGGACTTGGCTTTATTGCAGGCAACAAAAAACCGGCCGAAGCCGGTTTTTGCAAGAACTTACAGCTTATTAAGCTGCAGCTTGGCTGAGTGCCTTGATGTGGGCATTCAGACGGCTCTTATGACGAGCAGCTTTGTTCTTGGCAATGATGCCTTTGTCAGCCATGCGGTCGATGACCGGTACAGCTGCGGTGTAGCTAGTTTTAGCCAGCTCGAGATCTTTGGCGTCGATAGCCTTGACCACGTTCTTGATGTAGGTACGTACCATGGAGCGCAGGCTGGCGTTATGGCTACGACGCTTCTCAGCCTGTTTTGCGCGTTTTTTGGCAGAAGGTGTATTGGCCACCGTCAAGCTCCTCGAAAATGGGGGGTTACAAACAAATAAGGCCGCGAATCATGCCGAGATGAATCGCTGCTGTCAAGTCCAAAGACATTTCCTGGCGCTAGCCTGACAAGTGGCAGGCCGCTACACTCGATGCCTTCGTGAGCTTATGGATCGTCCACAGGCTCACTTGCTCTAGCGGAAAAATCATTATCTCATGAATTTGCTTAAGTCGCTGGCCGCTGTCAGCTCATTGACCATGCTTTCGCGTGTTCTAGGTTTCGTGCGCGATACCATCATCGCCCGTACATTCGGCGCGGGCGTGGCTTCTGACGCATTTGTGGTGGCTTTTAAGCTGCCAAATTTATTGCGAAGAATTTTTGCGGAAGGCGCTTTTTCGCAGGCATTTGTGCCTATTTTGGCTGAATACAAGACCCAGCAAGGCGAGGAGGCGACCCGAACCTTCATCGCGTATGTCTCGGGTTTGCTGACGCTAGTGCTGGCGCTGGTCACGCTGATCGGAATATTGGCCGCGCCCTGGATCGTGTGGATTTCAGCGCCGGGTTTTGCCGATGAGCCGGATCGGTTCAATCTGACCACCGATCTGTTGCGGGTTACCTTCCCTTATATATTGCTTATATCGCTGTCGTCGCTGGCGGGTGCGGTGCTCAATACCTGGAACCGCTTCTCGGTGCCGGCGTTTGTGCCGACGCTGCTGAATGTCAGCATGATAGTGTTTGCGCTGTTTCTGACGCCGTACTTCGATCCGCCGATCATGGCGCTCGGCTGGGCGGTGCTGGTCGGCGGCCTGTTGCAGTTGTGCTACCAGTTGCCGCACCTGAAGCGCATCGGCATGTTGGTCTTGCCGCGCCTCAATCTGAAAGACATGGGCGTGTGGCGGGTGCTCAAACAAATGGGGCCGGCAATCTTCGGGGTGTCTGTCAGCCAGATATCCCTGATCATCAACACCATCTTTGCCTCGTTTCTGGTCGCCGGCTCAGTTTCCTGGATGTACTACGCCGACCGTTTAATGGAGCTGCCTTCCGGTGTGCTAGGCGTGGCGCTGGGGACGATCTTGCTGCCGGCGCTTTCGAAAACTTACGCCAGTGCCGATCACGGCGAGTATTCACGGCTGCTCGACTGGGGGCTGCGTCTGTGTTTTGTGCTGGTGTTGCCGAGTGCGGTGGCGTTGGCGCTGCTTGCCGAGCCGCTGACGGTTTCGCTGTTTCAGTACGGTAAGTTCAGCGCGACGGATGCGCTGATGACTCAGCAAGCGCTGATTGCGTATTCGGTCGGTTTGCTCGGGATTATTCTGGTGAAGATTCTGGCGCCCGGCTTTTATGCGCAGCAGAACATCAAAACGCCGGTAAAAATTGCCCTGGTAACTTTGGTGTTCACGCAACTGATGAACCTGCTGCTGATCGGCCCGTTGGCGCACGCCGGTTTGGCGCTGTCGATTGGTCTGGCCGCTTGCCTGAACGCCGGCCTGCTGTTTTGGCAGTTGCGCAAACGCAATATTTTTCAGCCGCAGGCGGGCTGGCTGGTGTTTTTGCTCAAACTGGTGGTGGCTGTACTGGTAATGGCGGCGGCGCTGCTGGGCGTAATGCATTACATGCCGGTCTGGTCGGAGGGTACGATGCTCTGGCGGCTGCTGCGTTTGGGCGTGTTGGTGGCGGCTGGTTTAGCCAGTTATTTCGCGACCTTGCTGCTCTTGGGCTTCCGTCTGCGCGACTTCTCCCGCCGAGCGGTCAGTTGAATGGCAACAGGGTTTATTTGGTGCCTGTTGTCTGCGGGCGCGTGAAGGTATAATCGACCACTTTATGAGCAAGAAGCGCGTTATGCAGCTGGTTCGAGGCCTCCACAATTTACGGCCCCAGCATCGGGACTGTGTCGCCACTATCGGCAACTTCGACGGCGTCCATCGTGGCCATCAGGCTATCTTGGCGCGCCTTCGCGAGCGTGCGTCCGAATTGGGCGTGCCCAGCTGCGTGGTGATTTTCGAGCCGCAGCCGCGTGAATTCTTCGCCCCAGACACAGCGCCAGCCCGCCTCACGCGGCTGCGCGACAAGCTTGCCTTGTTGGCGGCTGAAGGCGTCGACCGCGTGCTGTGTTTGGCTTTCAACCCGCGTTTGCGTGAGTTGAGTGCCGCTGAGTTCGTGCAAAAAGTGCTGGTCGACGGTTTGGGCGTGCGTCATCTCGAAGTGGGTGATGACTTCCGCTTTGGCTGTGATCGTGCCGGCGACTTCGCATTTCTTGCCGATGCGGCCGCGCGTGAAGGTTTTACCGTCGAGGCGGCAACTACCGTGGAGCTGGACGGTATTCGCGTGAGTAGCACCCGCGTGCGCGAAGCGCTGAGCGTGGGTGATTTTGAGCTGGCTGAGCACTTGCTCGGGCGTCCGTTTCAAATTGCCGGGCGCGTGCTGCATGGGCAAAAGCTGGGGCGCCAACTGAACGCGCCTACAGCCAATATTCAGCTCAAGCGCCGTCGTGTGCCGCTGACCGGTGTGTACATGGTCAGCATCGACATTGACGGCCAGACGGTTGCTGGCGTCGCCAATATCGGCGTACGCCCAAGCGTCAAAAGTGACGGCTGTGCCCACTTAGAGGTGCACCTTCTGGATTTTGCCGGTGATTTGTATGGCCGGCGTTTAACGGTGGCGTTCCACCGCAAGCTGCGTGATGAGCAGCGTTTTGCCTCGCTCGAGGCGCTGAAGACGGCAATTGCTGCCGATATTGCCGCCGCCCGTGCCTATTGGCAGGGCTAACCGCTAAAGTGAAGAGCCTCTGATGACCGACTATAAAGCCACGCTAAACCTGCCTGATACCCAGTTTCCGATGAAGGCTGGCCTGCCGACGCGCGAGCCGCAAACCCTGCAGCGCTGGAACGATATTGGTCTGTATCAGAAGCTGCGTGAAATGGGCGAAGGCCGTCCAAAATTCCTTCTGCATGATGGCCCTCCCTACGCCAACGGCAGCATTCACATCGGTCACGCGGTTAACAAGATTCTCAAAGACATTATCACCCGCTCGAAAACGCTGGCCGGCTATGACGCGCCTTACGTTCCGGGCTGGGATTGCCACGGCCTGCCGATTGAGCACAAGGTCGAAACCACCTTCGGCAAAAACCAGCCGGCGGACCTGACCCGCGAGCGTTGCCGTACTTATGCCGGCGAGCAGATCGAAGGCCAGAAGGCCGACTTCATTCGGCTTGGCGTTCTTGGCGACTGGGAAAAGCCCTACCGCACCATGGACTTCGCCAACGAAGCGGGCGAAATCCGTGCGCTGGCTGAAATGGTCAAGCAAGGCTTTGTATTCAAGGGCCTAAAGCCGGTTAACTGGTGCTTCGATTGCGGTTCGGCGCTGGCTGAGGCCGAAGTTGAATATCAGGACAAAAAATCCGACGCCATCGACGTTGCATTCGTCTGCGAAGACGCCGACAAGCTAGCCGCCGCATTCGGTCTGGCCAGCTTGCCGAAGGCTGCAAGCATCGTTATCTGGACCACCACGCCGTGGACCATTCCCGCCAACCAGGCACTCAATGTGCACCCCGAGTTCAACTACGCGCTGGTTGATGTCGGCGACAAGTTGCTGCTGCTCGGCGAAGAACTGGTTGAAAGCAGCCTTGAGCGTTACGGCCTGCAAGGCAGCGTTATCGCCACGACCACCGGTGAAAAACTCGAACTGATCCGTTTCCGTCACCCGTTCTATGAGCGTCTGTCGCCGGTGTATCTGGCTGACTACGTCGAAATGGGCTCCGGTACTGGCATCGTCCACTCGGCTCCGGCTTACGGTGAAGACGACTTCCGTTCGTGCAAAGGCTACGGCATGAGCAACGACGACATTCTCAGCCCGGTGCAGAGCAATGGCGTTTACGTTGAATCGCTGCCGTTCTTCGGCGGCCAGTTCATCTGGAAGGCCAACCCGAACATCGTCGCCAAGCTTGATGAAGTCGGCGCGTTGCTCAAGCATCAGCCGATCCAGCACAGCTACATGCATTGCTGGCGTCACAAAACTCCGCTGATCTATCGCGCGACGGCGCAGTGGTTCGTCGGCATGGACAAGCAGCCTAACGAAGGCGGCACACTGCGTGAACGCGCACTGGGCGCCATCGAGAAGACCGAATTCGTTCCGGCCTGGGGTCAGGCGCGTCTGCACAGCATGATCGCCGGGCGTCCGGACTGGTGCATCTCGCGTCAGCGTAACTGGGGCGTGCCAATCCCGTTCTTCCTGCACAAGGAAAGCGGTGAGCTGCACCCGCGCACCACCGAGCTGATGGAAGAAGTTGCCAAGCGCGTTGAAGGCGAGGGCATCGAGGCCTGGTTCAAACTGGACGCAGCCGAGTTGCTCGGTGACGAAGCCAGCCAGTACGACAAAATCAGTGACACGCTGGACGTCTGGTTCGACTCGGGCACCACTCACTGGCACGTGCTGCGCGGCTCGCACAACATGGGTCACGAAACAGGCCCACGCGCTGATCTGTATCTTGAAGGCTCGGATCAACACCGTGGCTGGTTCCACTCATCCTTGCTCACCGGTTGCGCGATTGACGGCAATGCGCCGTACAAAGAGCTGCTGACCCACGGCTTTGTGGTGGACGAGAACGGCCGCAAAATGTCCAAGTCGCTGGGCAACGTGGTCGCGCCGCAGCAAGTCAACGACAGCCTGGGCGCGGACATCATGCGCCTTTGGGTATCGTCGACCGACTACTCCGGCGAGATGGCTGTGTCCAACGTCATCCTCCAGCGCAGCGCCGATTCGTATCGCCGTATCCGTAACACCGCGCGCTTCCTGCTCTCGAACCTGAGCGGCTTCGACCCGGCGCAACACGCGCTGCCGGTAGACGAAATGCTCGCGCTGGATCGCTGGGCGCTGGATCGTGCATTGCTGCTGCAGCGCGAAATCGAAGAAGCCTACGAAAACTATCGTTTCTGGAACGTGTACCAGAAAGTTCACAACTTCTGCGTGCAGGAACTGGGCGGCTTCTACCTCGATATCATCAAGGACCGTCAGTACACCACCGCGGCAGACAGCGTGGCGCGTCGCTCGTGCCAGACTGCACTGTTCCATATCGCTGAAGCGCTGGTACGCTGGATCGCGCCGATCCTGGCCTTCACTGCCGACGAAATCTGGCAGTACCTGCCGGGCGAGCGCAATGAGTCGGTCATGCTCAATGGCTGGTATCAGGGCCTGACCGAGCAATCGCAGGACGTCGAGTTGAATCGCGAGTTCTGGGAGCGGGTCATGGCGGTCAAGGTCGCGGTGAACAAAGAACTGGAAAATCAGCGCAAGGAAAAAGCCATCGGCGGCAACCTGCAGGCTGAAGTGACCGTTTACGGTGAAGACAGCCTGATCGAAGCCTTGGGCAAGCTGGGTAATGAGCTGCGTTTCGTACTCATCACCTCCACCGCAAGCCTTGCGCCGCTGAGCGCAGCCCCGGCAGATGCGGTTGAGACTGAAGTGGCTGGTCTCAAGCTTAAAGTGGTGAAGTCGGCTCACGCCAAGTGCGCCCGCTGCTGGCACCACCGTGAAGATGTCGGCGTGAACCCGGCGCATCCGGAAATCTGTGAGCGCTGTGTCGATAACATCGAAGGCGCTGGCGAGGTTCGTCACTATGCCTGATGTCAGCCGTTTCGGCAGATTGGCTTGGTTGTGGCTGAGCTTGCTGGTGTTCGTTATCGATCAGGCCAGCAAGTTCTACTTCGATGGCACGCTCGAAATGTACGAGCAGATTGTGGTGATCCCGCAATATTTCAGCTGGACGCTGGCCTACAACACCGGCGCTGCTTTTAGCTTTCTGGCCGGTGAATCCGGCTGGCAGCGCTGGCTGTTCGCCTTGATCGCGTTAAGCGTAAGCGCCGTGTTGGTGGTCTGGATGAAACGCCTGAAAAGCGATGAGACCTGGCTGGCAATCGCGCTGGCACTGGTGCTGGGCGGGGCGATCGGCAATCTGTTCGACCGCATCGTGCTTGGCCACGTAGTCGATTTCATTCTGGTGCATTGGCAAAACCGCTGGTATTTCCCTGCGTTCAATATTGCCGATAGCGCCATTAGCGTAGGCGCAGTCATGCTTGCGCTGGATATGTTTAAAAGTAAAAAGTCCGGAGAAGTAGCCCATGACTGATGTACGTATTGGCCCGGACAAGGAAGTTACCCTGCACTTCGCCATCAAGCTGGAAAATGGTGATGTGGTGGACAGCACGTTCGATAAGAAGCCTGCGACCTTCCGGGTTGGCGACGGCAACCTGCTGCCCGGTTTTGAAACCTCGCTGTACGGTTTCAAGGCGGGTGACAAGCGCGTGGTCGAGATCCTGCCGGAGCAGGGCTTTGGTCAGCCTAATCCGCAGAACCTGCAAGTGATGCCACTGAGCAATTTTGCCGATATGGAGCTTTCTCCCGGTTTGCTGGTGATCTTCAACGACGCCGCCAATGCCGAATTGCCTGGCGTGGTTAAAAGCGTTGAAGGCGAGCAGGTGACCATTGATTTCAACCACCCGCTGGCCGGCAAGACGCTGAGCTTTGAAGTCGAAATCATCGACGTCAAAGCGATTTAATTAGCCTGCCTGCAACCGCAGGTGCGCTCCCGTTGTGCAAGGCTGCCGATAACAGCGCAGCCCTTGCAAACGGGCCAACTGATGCACCGCGTGCCGAGAATTATTATGCATATCAAACTCGCTAATCCTCGTGGCTTCTGTGCTGGCGTAGACCGCGCCATCGAGATTGTTAATCGCGCACTCGAAGTGTTCGGGCCGCCGATTTATGTGCGCCACGAAGTCGTCCACAACAAGTTTGTGGTCGAAGATTTGCGCGCACGCGGCGCGGTGTTTGTCGAAGAGCTGGATCAGGTGCCAGACGATGTTATCGTCATCTTCAGCGCCCACGGCGTCTCTCAGGCTGTGCGCAACGAAGCCGAGCGCCGCGGTCTGAAAGTGTTCGATGCAACCTGCCCGCTGGTGACCAAGGTTCATATGGAAGTCGTGCGCTACAGCCGCGAAGGCCATGAATGCATCCTCATCGGCCATGCCGGCCACCCGGAGGTCGAAGGCACGATGGGCCAGTACGACGCCAGCAACGGCGGCGCCATTTATCTGGTTGAAGACGAAGACGACGTAGCCAGGCTTGAGGTGCGCAATCCTGAGTCCTTGGCGTTCGTCACCCAGACGACGTTATCCATGGATGACACCAGCAAAGTGATCGACGCGCTGCGCCGCAAGTTCCCGAGCATCGGCGGCCCGCGTAAGGACGACATCTGCTACGCCACCCAGAACCGTCAGGACGCTGTTAAGCAACTGGCTGATGAGTCGGACGTTCTGTTAGTGGTCGGCAGCCCCAACAGCTCCAATTCCAATCGCCTGCGCGAGTTGGCTGAACGCATGGGTACGCCCGCCTACCTGATCGACGGCGCCGAAGACCTCAAGCAAGAGTGGTGTGCGGGTGCAGGCAACGTGGGCATAACTGCAGGCGCCTCGGCCCCGGAAGTGTTGGTGCGCGGCGTGGTTGATCAGCTGAAGGCTTGGGGCGCCAGCGCTGAAAGCGAGCTGGATGGGCGGCCGGAGAACGTGACGTTCTCGATGCCTAAAGAGTTGCGGGTCAAACAGCTTTAAACAATTAAGCGCTGACTCGGGATTAACCCGGATAGCAAAAGGCCAAGCGAAAGCTTGGCCTTTTTGTTTGCGTGCGAAGCGCTTATTTCCAGCAGTCGTTAATCGAACTGGCGCTGCCGGTTTTACTTCTTTCAGCCTTCTGGTTCAAACCCAGCGTGCCGCATTTGGTGTCTTTGGTTTGCTGGTTCTGTGGCACCACAGTCAGCGTGTAGGTATTGCTGGTCACATCAGCAATGTTCAGCTGATAAAGATTATTGGTCGAGTTCACCGGCACGTTGAGCTTTGCAGCGGTATCGGCATAGGTGTTGTTCTGCGCAAAGTAACGCTCTTGGCGTGCAGCTGCCTCGCTCAGAAGCGCTAAGCCTTCTGAGCGATTACCGCGCAACACATACTCGGTGTAGCTGGGGTAGGCAATCGCGGCAAGAATGCCGATGATTGCCACCGTTATCATCACTTCAATCAGCGTAAAGCCAGACTGCTTTGCTTGTTTCATTTCTTGGCCTCAGGGCTGGTTTTCAGGTTGTACACGCCACAGTTGGCGGCCGCTCGAGTTGCTGCCCGCAGCGATTGCGGTAGAGCTGCCGTCGGTGTGGTACTGCAAGCCATCGTTGATGCTGGTGCCGCCTGCTGGCGTTTCGTGGCCAGAGACAACATCACCGTTCAGGCTATCGTTGGCGTTCACCTTGCCATCGCCGTTCATGTCGAACACGTTATACAGCGTGCGTTGGCCGGTGGTCGGGTTAATGCCATACGTGAAGCCGTCGAGGCCCGCTGCACAGGTATCCGGGTTCGGCGTGATGGTCGAGAAGATCAGGCCGTCGCCGTAAAGCGTCATGTTGGCAACCACACGCTCACCTTTGGCTACACCGGAGGCTTTTAGGTCGAGGTACCAGCCCCAGGTTTTAACGTCTGAGTCTGATGTGCTCGTGGCCCCATCGTTATACCAGGAGATGCTGTTATCGCTGAGCACGCGCACGGCTGTCGGCGTGCCATCCACCGACATGCTCTTCTCGGTCATCGTCTGTTGCTGCAGGTTCGAACGGTCGAGCGACGGCATGCTGCTGACGTTTTGACCCACAGTGTTGCGATCCCAGATGCCATACACCGTTTGGGTGTCATTGGAGATCTTGTCGTTACTGTTGAGATAACTACCGGTGCCGAACGTCACCAGGTAACCGACAGACGTCGGATGCCTGGCCAGTGTCGGGGCACTGGTGATCGGCTGGCGCTTAGCCGAGCTTGTGGAACCGTCTTTGGCAACGTAAAGCGGCGCACCGCCAAAGGAGACACGGAAGCGATTGCTGATACCGCTACAGCTGCTGGTGCACTTGTCGAACGGCGCACTGGCGCTGGTGTCATACAGATCGAAGCGCCACATGTTGCCTTGCAAGTCACCGGCGTAAACGTAGTCGGTGATTCCGTCGGCGTTGAAGTCCGCCGTGCGCACACTTGAAAGCCCGTTGGTGTACGCCTCGCCTTGAGCTGTAAGGTTCTTGATCACTTCGCCGGTTTCAATATCCTTGAGGAATAGCACAGCACGGCCATCGTTGTTGTTGGCGCTGTTGTAACCGTTGGCGAACACAGCTGCCCACTGGCCGCTGTTGAGGCGGGTGATGATCGGTTTAGGAATGCTGTAGCCCATGTTGTTATGGCCATCACTGGTGAACTCCCAAAGCAATTTAGGCGCGCTTGGGTCAGTGATATCCAGAGCGAACACTTCACGGCCACCCGCGCCCAGGCTGCCGACAAGCACCGTGTGCCAGGCATTGCCGTAATACACGTCGGCAATCGTCGGCGTGCCGTCAACGAAGTATTGGTGCACGCCATCCGTGCCACCGTACTCAGGCGATGTCAGCTTGTTGAGGTTATTGATAACGGCCGTTGGAATGAAGGCAAAAACCTCTGCGCCGGTGTCCGCATTGAATGCGTGCAGCATGCCATCGTTGGCGCCGACATAAATCATCGGCGTGCGGTCTTTAACCGAGGCCTGGAAGGCGGCATAGGTGGATGCGTCACCGTCCAGTGCGCCGGCGCGGTAGGCCAGATACTGAGCGCCTTTCACCAGTACAGGGGAGGAGTTGACGATATCGCCCAGCTTGGACTTGCGCACCCGGAAAGTGCTGCAACCCGTTTCTGTCGCGCAGCTTTCGCCTTTGATGTACTTCACCCGAGCCCGGCCGTAGTTATCGACTGTACCGGTGATGCCGTCTTTGTTGAGTGCGGTCTGGAAGTCGATTGTTTCAAACGACTTGTTCGCCAGACGATCCCAGGTGAAGTCGCCCAGCTTGGTGGTTTGACTGCTGTCAGCCATGTAGATTTTGCGCGTGGACGGTATTTTGCTGGCTGCATTCCACACGGTTTCCTTGACCAGTTGGCCACTGACCTCGGTTTGCTTTTCCTTGATCAGATCGCCGGTCCAGCCGTCGATGTTGAAGTCCGTGCGATAAACAAATGCATCATCAGTTGTTGTGCTGTCGCGCGGCACTTCAACTGTCGGGCTGCTCACCGAGCTGTTCTTTTGCGTGATGTCGTTGAATGCCTTGTCCAACTGCGCTTTCAGAGTCAACGCGTTGGTTACCAGGAAGTAGTTGTCAGGCACGCCGTCGTTGTCCACATCCGGGCTGCCATCGGTGCCGTATTTGGCGGCGTACCACAGCGGGCCTTCGAGGAAGTTTGCCGAAGCACCGGTTGGGGTGAATGTACGGCTGGAAGTCAGGTTGCTCAACGTTGGGCAGTTGGCTCCGGACTTGGCGCATACGCCAGCATCGTAGCCGGGCGGAGTGTCGAGCTTGTAAGCGACGTTTGAACCGCCTTGGTCTTTAACATCCAGGTAGATGCCGTCCTTGGTGGTGCCCGAGATTACATAACCCATGTGTTGGTCGATGCTGCCTGCGGCGTATTCAGAGGTCAGGTTGATGACCAACTTGCCATTGGCGTCCAGCAGCAGTTCATAGAGCACGATGGCGTCCATGTCATGGTCTGCACCTTGCTCGACGTCTTCATAGTTGATGCGGAACTTGGCGTAAGGGCGCCCGTTGTTAACCGAAGCATCGCAGTCTTTGCCAGCAGCAGGGCAGTTGGCATCGGTGTTGACGATGGTTTCAACGTAGTAGTCGACGATCTGGTCAGTCGGCTGGAAGTTGCTGGTGGCGCTAATGCCATAAGCGCCGCCAACAGACTTGGCAAACGGCACCACTGTGACCGACTGGGTTGTACCGTCGGATGACTTGCCCACCGGGAATTTGATCGTCGGCAGAGGCGATGCCAGCGCCACGGCGTAGGTTTGCAGGTTCTTGTCGCCGCCGATTGGGTTGTTGGCGCCGAAGTTAGCCAGTGCCGCCGAGTAATAAGTACCTTGTTTACTTGGCTCTTCCGGAGCGAGACCGCGTACGGTGGATAGGTTAGTCACGGTCTTTTCAGTCGGCGCACCGTCTTCGTTGGTGGTCGTTGAGGCGCCGATGAAGACTTTACGGCTACCGCCGCCTTCTTTGGCCCAGACCTTGTCAGCCTCAGTTGAAACATTCAAACCGCTGAGTGATGCAGGATCGCCAGCGCCTGTCACCGCAGTACTCCATGCACTGCCAGGCACATCGCCATCGTAAGACGGGTTGATGTCACTGATCACCGTCATTACAGGTACCGCACATTTTTCATAACCACCGTTAGTTGCTGTGGTGGTCTTGTACGGTGGCAGCCAAGTGTCGACAACCGGCAGGTTGAGCGGAGATTTGGCATCCACTGCGCTCGTGCTGTACTTATAAGAGCTGGTCGGTGATGTGGCCCCGGAGAAGTAACGCATGGTTTCATACATCATTTCGGCTACTGGGTTGCCCCACATGTAGCAGTTGTCGCTTTGCTGCATGGCGCGACCGGCAATCCAGCCGCAACCATAACTCTGGTTGCTGTATTTGAAGTCGATGATGCGGAATTTGTTGATGGTATCGACAATACCGTTAGCAATGCTGTCGCTCGCGCAATTGCTGTTGCTACTTGCGCAGAATTGACCGGTGGAGGCGTTGAACTCCTTGGTAAAACTGCCGAGCTGACGACGCAGAACGCCACCACTCATGTTGTTCTGGAACGAGCCCGATGTGAGGCCGAAGAACATTTTATCGGCGCTGCCGTAGTCATGCAGAATGCCGGTCGGCTTGGCGCCATTGGCGTAGGCAACACAGTTATCTTCACGCAGAGTTGCATCGGTTGGGCACACCTCAACCTTGATGTTGGCGTTAGTCAGCGTGCTCACCCCGGTGTCCGGGGTTTTCCAGTAGAGGAAAAAGTTGGAGCCGCCGGAGACTTCTTTATGGCGGAACTCAATGTCGTAGGTGACGCCTGCAGTCAAAGCCCGGTCGTTACTCGGGGAGCCTGCGCCGCCTGAACCTTGTTTGGAGTGTGCGCCGTAGTAAGACGCGATCACGGTGCCGTTGAGCTTAACGTCAACTGCGTCGTCGCCGTCTACCGAGAACTGGTACATGCCCGTTTCGGTTGGCGTCAGCTTGCCGGTGATCTGGGTGATGTAGTTGTCTTGGTTTTGGTTCGATTTACATTTGCTGGAGGAGTACGGGTTAACGAAGTCGGTAACTGTGTTGATGTTGGTGAAGCCCGGGGTGCCGTTGCCGCACTCGTTTTTCGGATTGTTGAAACGGCTGTTCATTTCCGATTCGTTGCTTGGCGCACCGTCGGTGTCGCGCCACGTGGTCAGGTAAAGGTTTGACAGTACAGTGGCTGGCACAATCGACCAGCCACCGCTCGGGCCACGCGAGGTACAGGCGCCGCCGTCACACTGATCTCCAGCCACAGGGCGTTCTTTGGATACCCAGTTCCAAATGCGGAAAGTGGTATTGGTAAGTGTGCGCAACTGCGGTACGCCACCGTCGGTGAGCGAGACCACGGCAAACAAGTGGCGATAGCCATTGGTAGGTTGGTTCAGCGGGGTGTAGTCAGAAATACGATAGCCGTCTTTGCTCAGACTCTGGTATTCCTTACCCCAGGTGTGTGCATCCTGAGGCACGAAAGCCGCTTCCAAAACCGTTTTAGCTGGCGTGTTGGTGCTGCCTGCGGTGTCTTCTACGCGGTAGCCGCCGTAGAGAACTTTGCGCAGTGCGTCCATCCGTGACGTGGCCAGGTAGTTGAGGAAATCACCGCTCCATTTGCCCGAGCACTTTTTGTCGTTGGCTACGCTGGATGGTACGAATATGCCACCTGTGTAGGTGTAGCAGACGTTGGAATTGAAGTAGCCGTAGTAGTCGATCCCGCCGTTGGCGGCCGTCAAGTAGCCCTTGTAACCCACATCAAGTACACCGTCGCCGTTGAGGTCAGAGGCATCGTTGTAGGCTTCGTAAAAAAGTTTGTGGTCGCGGCCCATTACCAGCATGTTCAGTGGCGGTACAGACTCACTGACGAACAATGGAACCTGATCAATATTGGTGTCGGCCTGTACGGCTTGGCTGGCAGCAAGCAGCCCGAAAATCAGAGCGGTGGTATGTTTCATGTGAATCTCCAATTCGGGCTTCAGTTGAAAATGGCGGCAATTACGGAGCGGATACACAAGGCATCCGGGCCGCAATCTTTACCGGCGGTGTTGTTGTCGTTAAACGCCTGGCCATTCACTTCGTAATAGTTGGTGCAATTCTTACCGCTGAGAATGTCTTCAGTCTGGGTGCAGTTAGCCTGCACGCTGCCAACGTTAGTGGCGTCACGCACATACCAGCGCGCGCTGCGTTCAAGTGTGGTGGCGCCATCTGCCCCTGTATAAGCAGTGGAAACAGAGAAATCGGTGTCGTAAGTGTTGGCGATTTCGGTAATGCACAGGGTTGTTGGGTTGCTGCCTGTGCAAACATCCGGTGGTACGCCATTGTTTTCGAGCCGCCACTCCGCTTCACGCAGGGCCGACTCAGCAGTGCTGCTCAGGCGCTTTTGCTCCATGAGGTTGCCGGTAATCTGCGACTCGAGCGCCACTTCGCGCATGCTGCTGACGGCCAGCAAGGTGATAACCAGCAGCATAATCAGGGCGACGAAAAGCACTGCGCCGTTCTGTTTCTTGGGTAGGTCGTATGTGCGATGACTTCTCACGGCATTAGATTCCTGAGCATGATGCCGCTACTGGCAATCTGGTAAAGGTTGTTGTCCGGTGGTGTGCAAGGGTCGGTGTTGCCCATCAGGGTTTGCCAGTCGCAATACGCTTTACTGGTCATGCCTTGCGACAGGTTGTTTTGATCGGTAGTCAGCAACAGTGAATAGCGCACGCTGCGGATAGTGCTGGTGCCAGGGGTCTTGGTGTACGACGAGACTTCACGTTCGCTGGCCGGGCCAATACCAAAGGTGAACAGCACCTGGCTGACGCCGTCTGCCAGAACCGCGTCATTGCAGACCAACTCGGCGTTGTTGTTTACGCTGAATTTCTCGACGAATTCCTGGCTTGATGTTGTGTAAGGTGTGGCGAAGTCGGCAGGCGTGGTAACCCCGGTGCCAGCGCAATCTACTTCGGTCGCATCGCGCGGCTCGAACCGCAGGCAAATGGTCGAGTCATCCACTTTCGTGACCGCTTGCCCGGCTCTGAAAGTGCACGTGCCAGCGCCGGTAGTGGTATTGAACGTGCCGGCAGTAAAGGCTTGCTCCAACGAGTCGTCCGGGCGTCTGCGAAAGCCTGCTTTGGCCAGATGCTGTTCAAGCACCATCAGGGAGAAGCGACCGTTCTCCTGGTTTTGTGCTTGTCCTTGCTGGAACAGGTAGCTGGTTTTGTTATCAATGTAAATTTGGGTCACGCCCAGAATCAGGAAGCTGCTGATCGCCAGCGCGATGAGCAGTTCCACCATCGACAGACCTGCCTGCTTATTAACGGTGTTCATACAGGCTCCTAAAGCTCGGCGCGCAGGTGATAGTGGCAAATAGTCAGGTCATCGCCCGCTTTAGCGTTTGCGTCCATGCATTCGTTTTCCTTGACCCGCCAGGCGAGCTGAATCTCGATGGCGGCGCCTTTATCAGGGCAAACTGCCGAACCATCGGTGCGGCAAACATAGAAGTCACTGGTGAGCAGGGCGCTGGCGTCCGGCAGGGTCTGCGCTGCTTTTGCCGCCCAGCAGCCGAGGCGATCTTCAGCCGACGCTGGCAGCGGGTTGCAACTGGCCGGTGCATCCGGGAACGCCGTGCCTTTTTTCTTGTAATAGTCTGAAGCGCTGGTGGGAACACCCTTTACGTCGAGGATTGTCTGCCGGTCGCTGCGCAGGATTTCCATCAACTCATCGGCGAGCAGCGCCGCCTGATTACGGACTACGGAGTCCTGGGTGTAGGTGATCCCTTTGGCTTGCATGGCGACCATGCCAAGCACGCCAATGCTGATAAGCACCAGGGTGACCAATACCTCGATCATGCTGAAACCGCGATTGCGCACGCGTGAAATCATCTCAGTTGCTTCCTGTAGTCGCCGCAGAGTGGGAGATACGCAGGCTTCCGGCATTCTTCACGGCAATCGAGTAGGTGTTGCTGGCATCCGCACCGCTGATGCTGATGTCGGAATTTGCGGCCGTTCCATCAGGCTTGAAGCTGATGGTGTCGAGGCTTGAGGTCACGGTGATATTGCTCGGAAAGGTCACTGTGCGTACGGTTTCGCTGCCTTGCTTGGCGCTCCAGTTACTGGCGTCGACCTTGCTCACCGACACGGTCATGCGCTTATTCACGGCATCGCTGCGAGCGCTTTGCAGCAAGCTGAACAACTCTTCAGCTGAGCTTTTTACGCGGTTCGATTGCATCAGGTTGTTGAAGCCGGGTAGGGCCACTGTGGCGAATATCCCCAATATCACCACCACAATCATCAACTCGATGAGGGTGAAACCCGAGGCGTGTCGTCTTGCGTGCATAAAAACCTGCTCCTTTGCCGAGCTTTAAGGTTTGCATAGCACACAGACAACTGTCCTATATAACGGGATGAAAGGAGGTGGAACACCGATAATCGGTTTCGGGCTGTTTTATAGGGGGGGCTTTACGCGGACGCCGCAGGGATTTTTGGCGGCGATTCAGGCCCGGATTGCAGGCGTTGAGTCATCATTGAGGGGGCGTTTCACAGGGTGACTATTAGCCTTTCGACTGATAAGGCTGAGCACAGCTGCGCCCCCATGAAAGCTTAAATTCCGTTGCAGCTACTCCACGCGTCAATTTCCTCAAAGCGCCCCGTAGCGCTGCGCTCACCGGTCGATTCCAGCTTCAAGAGGCCTTTGCCTCTGAGCATTGCTGTGGGGATGGCGATTATTCTGTAGCGGGTAGGCGATGAAGTGGTCAGCGCAAGGGTGAATTGCTTGCTGCCATCGGTCGGGCTTTGGGCGTAGCGGCCGAGGCTGGCATTTATATACGTGTTGTTTTGTGCCCGGTAGCGTTCCATCAGATTGGCGGCACCGAGCATGGTTGCCTTGGCATTTTCGCAATGGCTGCGACGGATGTAACTGTTGTAATTGGGCAGGGCGATGGCTGCCAGAATGCCGATCACCACGACGGTGATCATCAACTCAATCAGGGTAAAGCCGGCTTGCTTGCGCATGAGATCCTTCTCTTGGCAGTTGCGCTTTCTGGCGACGCGCTGCGCGTCGCCAGAAAGCGTCATTACAGTTGGGTGTTGTCCATCCAGTAGGTTTTGCCCAGCGGGATCATGTTGGCTGCCGTGGGCTCGACTGATGGATCGGGCAGCACCCAGCAGTTATCGCCGCTGCAAAACAGTTGCGGGTCGCCCGCAATGCCACTGCTGTTACTTTCGGTTGAGCGGTCAGCATGGCTGCCAGTTTCGCCTACACCGACCAGTGTCGGTGTGGCGTCGCGTAAGCGCACCGAGTAAGCGCGGTTCCTGCCGCTCGAAGGGCGACAGCCATTCGGTGGCGTGGGCTCGTAGGTGTTGAAATTGACCGTCCCTCCCGCCGTCAGCGCTCTGGAAAGGATCTTTTCGCCGGTGTTGCCCATGGCGATGAACCAGCCTCGATCCGGATCGCTAAATGCATCCAGCGCCGTGGCCTGCTCCTGAGCGCTGCCCTGCTGCACCAGGTTTTGAGTCGCGTTATACAGCTTGCTTTCAGTCAGCACGCTTTGCGAGTCATCTGCAAAGACCGCAGAGGTTCGCAGTGAATAGAAACGGTCGCGAATGGTTTTGTTCAATGGATGGCTGCGATAGCCGCTGCCAATGTTGATGCTGAGTGAACGCTGACCGTCCACATCCAGCACCGCAACATCTGGCGCGCTGAAGAACTTGCGTGCATGTTCGGCGGCGCTTGCATTGCCCAGGCTGGCGAGTACACCGCCATTGCTGCCTGCGGTCACAAGGTTGGCGGCGCTGTTGCCATTATTGATGAAGAAACGCCAGACCTGGCCACCCGTATCGCCGACAAAGAACTGGTCGGCGAGTTTCTCATCGTCACTGACCAATTCGCCGTTGGCCTCCTGAATATCGATGACGCGGATGTTTGAAGGGATGCTGTACTGCATCTTGTCGAGTTTCAGGGTATGCCCTGAGCGGTTACTGGCGGACCAAATCAGGCTGCCCGTTTTAGCATCGACGATGTAAATCGAGTTGCCCACGGCATCGGCGGTATAAACGCTGGTTGTGTAGTTGAGTTCATCCTGATTCTGGTCATAGCCCCCCGCAAAAATCAGCACATCACGAATCTCATCACCGACTTTGATCTTGGTTTTCTGGGGCACCGACCAGGTTTGTCCAAGTTGGCTGAAACCGGGATACGAGTCGTTGATTTGCCAGAGAAGTTTAGGGCTGTTACGCCGGGTGATATCCAGTGCGTAGAGGTTGTTGCCGCCCCGGCGCTGGCTCGCATAAGCGTATACCAACTCGCCTTTATTGAGCCCAGCGGAGCTGCCTGATGCAGGGTCGCCAAAAATCACCCCGTTATTGTTGAGGTCGTTGAACCAGATGGTTGCTGTGTTATCCATTCCATAGAGGTGAGGCGTGTCATTGGTGGATTGCTGGTCGGCGCGCAGAAAGCGGATATTGGGCAGCAACTCTTTAGGCATAAAACCAAATTGCTCGATGCCGGTGGCCGTATCAAAACCATGGATGAACCCTTCATTGGTGCCCAATATCGCAGTGATGTCAGGATCGCTGCAGCGGCCGTTGCTGTAGTTGCCTTTACAACCATAAGTGACCTGGCGAGGCGATGAGTGCAGGGAGTCACCGAGTGCAAAACGGATCGTGCGGTTGTCACGCTCATAGCCGTTGATGTATTTCACCAGGTTGTCACGTGCGCCCGCTTGAGTGGATTGAAGCCCGAACAGGGTAGGCGATATGTTGCCTGCATGTGCCGTTCGTAATGAGTGCAGTGTGTTGGCCTGGCCGTTAACCGGAGTGTTTTTGAAGGTGAAAATATTGCGATCGCCGGGTCTGGGCAGTTTTGCCGCCGCGCCGCCGAGTGTGACGTCTGAGCCATCCTGAATGCTATTCCAGAAGCTACGTGCGCTGTCATAGAAAAAGCCGGTGTTCAAGTCGACTGCCGGTGCATCATCCGCATCGACGATAATCGCTTCAGTGCCCTCGGTCTTGAGGCGATAGCGCTTGAGATTGCCGGCCCATCGATTGGTGTTGCCGGGGCGGAACATCGAGAAGTACAGCTGATCGAGATTATCTGAGCGGTTAAGGCTATTGATCGGCGCACTGGCATTTACAAAAGTGGTATCAGCCGACATTGCGGTGCTCAAAATGTTATTGAATACATCCGACAAACTGCTCGCGTTATTCGCGCTATAAGCGGTGCCGCCGCCCAAGCTCGCCAACTGGCTGAGAAACCGGGTGGGGCCGGTATTGACCCCAGTGGAAAAGCCGATGGTGTGAGTGATTATGTTGTTAAGACCTTCGAGCGGTGATTGATCCTGCTCATGCATCCAGCGGGCGAGGGTACGTCCGCACTTTTCAGATATCTTATTGCTGTCGCCCCGACACGCTCCCGCAAGCCTCTGGATGCTGGCGCGTGCAGCTTCGCCAATGGTGTTCTCGGCAGGGCCGTTGAAGGCCGCACCGTCAGTGAGCAGGACCACATAATTGGGCTGACACGAGCTTTCAATCGGGCTTGGATTCTTGCCAAGGTGCTTGCCCGGTATCTGTGTGTAATACCGCGCGGCTTCGTTAAGCGCGGGCACAATTTGAGTGCCCAGGTGCAAAGTCAGGGCATTCACATGGCCACGCATGAAGTCACGCGAGGTGTATTTGTTTTCCCCCAGGCCACCGTGACGCAACTTGATGCGTAATTGCACGGCAGACTCGGCGCCATGTTCGCGGCTCTTCAGTTGCGCTGAGCCGCTCACCGGTCTAAGCAGAAGAGCAAGGGCGTTATCGTCGCTCCACCTCGAATGATTGAAAACTGCCTGTAGCCGGTCTTTAAGCTCTGTAGTCGTGCAACGCTGTTGCACGCCGCTCGTGCCCACACCGCCAAAATCACAAGCGCCTGCTAGCTGGCCATACGTGCGTCTACTTAAATTATTGGTGTTCAGAGCAAGGGCCGCAGAGTTGCCAGTGTTCTCGAAGAAGACTTGAGTCCTGCCCGGAGCGTCAGTATTGGGCGTCGCCAGAATTTCGGCACTCATCACTTGGGCGTTTTTCTTCACCGGGACATGTTGAAAGCGGCTGAGGAGAAACCTATGCGCAAACGGCAAGTGATTGCTGGTGATGCTGACCTGCCCACCGCTGCAGTTATTTGCATTGACGCAGGAACGCGGTCTGTTCTGCGAGCCGTCGTCTTTCTTGTTGAGCACCGAGATATTGATGATCGGGTTCAAACAACCCTCATCGCCGTCGGAGAACGCCAGTCTCAGCACGGGCTTGAGGTCTTCTCCGTGATCAAAGCTGTAAGCCGTGCGGCTGCCTTCCCCGGCAGTTGGAGACAGGAAGAATGCCAGTGAGTTGTTGCCACACCAACCAGGCCTGTCGACGATGCCTTGAACCAGTTCGGTGACATCGGGGCCTTCAATGTAATTGTTTTCTGCGCGTGTTCGCCACGCATCCGGCGTCCAGTTGATCGACTTGGTTTTACTCCTGTTCATGAAGTTCTCCGTGCTGCCAAACACCTCAGTATCGGTGCCGTTCTGCGCAGCGATGGCGAAGGTAACCGGACGATCATCCGAGCTGGCTGGCACAAAGTCGATTCGTGCAGAGGTGAGGCGGGCGCCTTGTGGGATCGCCACATCCTCGAACCGCAACCCTGTCGCTCGGTTGCTGTCTTCATTGCCTGACCAGCTGATTTCCAGGCGAGGGGAGTCGGCTGCACCGTCACCAATGTGCCAGGGATAACTTGCAGGCGTAGCCCCCCGCACACGCAAAGCGACATCGCCAATGGGATTGAGTGCAGGCGCTAGTTGCTGAAGCTTTTGTATTTGGCGGGTGAGGTCGAATGTAATCGTGTCGTGGTTGCGAGACGGGATTTGGCTGAGATGCAGATCGGTGTTGCTAAAGTTGCGGCGACTTAGAGGGTTGCCCGCATTAATGGCGCTGGCCGTCTTGCTGTTTTCAAGCTTGATATTGAACCGGCTGGGGGATTGGGTTGAGGTGCCTTTGAGGATCAACTTGGCTGAATTGATCGTCACACCTTGTGGAACGTTGAGGTTGCGAAACAGCAGCAAGCCATCGTTGCCGGACGCACCGTTGCTACTTTCAAGCTGGGTTTTAACGCCGCCCGGACACTCAGTGCTGGTGGCGTCCAGTTTGGCTGAGCAAGCAACTGAGTCGCCATTCTGATTGAGCACAAAGTACGACGAGAAATCGCTGTTGTAACCTGCGGATGCACCCAATGAGCGGCTGATACTGGATGGATTCAACTGTTGGCCAGTGGGCGCTTTAATGAAGCCCATAACCAATGTTTTATCACTGGCGCGGGTGGTTCCGTTGCTCAAGTAGCTTGAGTCGTCTCCACTTTGGCGCAAAGCCGGCGTGGCCAGTTTGTTGTTCATGGGTTGGTCGATATGCTGGACTTTCATCAGCATCCGCGACTTGGTTTTCGGGTTCGGCTGAATGGTCATCAGACCGATATTGATGTCTTCAGCCGTATTGAGAAGGCCGCGGAACGCTTGCTTCATCTGCACCAGTCGCGAGCTGTTTTGGCCTCTGTCAACTGCGCTCATAGAGTCTGAGTTATCCAGAATAAACATCACGTTTGGGCGCGCTGTTGATTCAGGTGGCGGCTCGCCAAAGAAAATTTCAGTATCGTCGCCAGCGCTCAGTGGAATTTGCAGCGCCAATAAAAATGCAGCGGTGGTAGTGAGTGCGCGCGGGCGATTATTCGAGCAATTCATGCTGCTCTCCTTGATTAGTAGCGGACCAGATGACCTTGACGGTGCTCGGCTCGTGCGGGGTGCTCAGCGGGTGAGCAGCTGATATCCGTATCAACGCAGGTATTGCTGCGACTGACGATGTTGAAACAGGCGAATTGAAAGGTGCTCGAATCTTCGGCTGCGTCCAGCGAATAGGCGGGCACTACTTTTTCGCAGGTTCCGGGGCTGGCGGCCTTGGCAATGAATTGCGCCACCTGGGTTTCATTGCTGCCATCGCTGCTGCGTATAAAGCTGACGGTGCCCAGCACATCGGGCGAGGCGGCTATCGTCAGGGATTTCTTGAAGTTTTCGATCCACGCCTGAATGCCATTTTCTGCAGCTTGAAAGGCGGTGTTTTGTTCCTGGCTGTTGGTGGCCATGCGTACCTGTAGCGACGACTGATACGCCGCCGCAATGGCGATAATGGTGAGCAGCAGCAACAGCGACAGACTGATCAGCAAGGCTGCTCCGGTTTGTTTATGGCGAGCATTCATCAGAGTCGATTCCTCAACTGGTAGGTGTTGCTGTAGGTGCGGGCGACCTCGTCACGTGCATCGTTAATGTCCAGGCTCACGCGTATGGCGCGGGTGTCGGCAAGCTGTTCGGGCGTCACTTCGCTGCTTTCAACCCACAAGGTTTTGCTGTCGGCCACAACGGCGAACTCAATGGCGTTGATGTGTGCGTGATCGAGCACGGGTTCGTCGTCCATGCACAGGCGGTTGGTTTCGCATTGGCTGTAGGTCACGCGCTTGAGAAACAGCGCTTCGCCTTGGCACGTTTTGTAGTACGAGAACGGCACACCGGTGTCTTGCGTGGTGGCGTAGTTGAACGTAATGCTGCGGTCGCCCGCTTCAATGGCATCGTTGGGCAGGGTCAGGCCCTTGATTTTCAGTGTGCTTCTGGCTGAGCGGCACCCTTGATACCCGGCTCTGCGGGCATCGCTGCCGATAATCTCCAACGCGATCCGACCGCTTTCCTGTACGCGTGCGACCGCAACGTTTGTGCGGTTCGAGGCCGATGTGCCAGCGAACAACTCGATTGCCCCGAGAATCAGCAATGAGCTGATCAAAATGGACACCATCAGTTCTATCAGGGACATGCCCGTTTGCTTGTTCATAAGTCGAAACTCACGGCAAAGCTGGAGTCACCTGTTACGCCCTCAAGCGCGGAGGATTCCACCCAGATAATTTCGATGCTGTACTGGTTGTTGGTGCGGGTAATGTTGGCGCGGGCTCCGGGAATACTTGAGGCCAGCATGGTTTGCCATTGGTGCAGATCAAGCTGCGCCTGCTCAGTGTCCGTACAACCGTCGTCGCCACACTCGGGGCGTTCGCCCAGGCTGTAGTCGACCTCGAGTTGAGAGTCGGCGTCGAGCAGGTAGTCATCGCCGTTGCTGGCTAGTGCATGGTTGAGGCGAGTGCGTTCAGAGAAGTCATACGCCAGCAAGCTGGCCTGGCCGCGTAAGTAAGCGCCTTGGCTGGCCTGAACGCTAGTCATCATCAGCGTTGCCATGCCCAGTAAGCCGATGGATAAAATCACCACGGCGATCAGCACTTCAAGCAGGGTGAAACCGCGTTGCCCAGTGAGAGTTTTCATGAGCAAGACACACCGCTGCAAGCCTGGCCGATGGCATTAACCTGGATCTTTCGCGCGAAGGCATCGCCGCGTGAGTCGTTGAGCGTAAAGGAGGCCGCAGTGGTTTTACCGTCACCGCGATAGTCGATGCGCGGGCGTGTACTGGTGATGGTTACACCGGCGCTGCTCAACGGCACCACGCGCAGAATGTCGTTGCCCTGCGTGATTAGAATACCGGTGCTCCAGTTCGCATCATCTACGCAGGCGCTTTGATCACGGCTGGCAGCGCATACCGTGATGGTGCTGCGCAGCATGGCCGCTTCACTGCGGGCCATTTGCATCACACCGAGCAGGCTATTGGCGGTGCTGCTCAGGCGGTTATCGAGTATCAGCGAGCGAAAGCTGGGAACGCCGATAGTGGCCAAAATTCCTATGATGGCCACCACCATCAGTAACTCGGCCAGGGTGAAGCCTTTTTGAGTGCGCATTGGGTCTCCTCGGTTCCATCCGATAGCGCTAACCATGTCCATTAATTGCGCCACCCAATTCAACAGGTACGAGCGCAACGGTTAGCCAACGACGCCATTCAGCCGGATTTGGCCTGCGTGAGTGCGGTGAGGGTTCTCAATCCGGGGTGGCGAAAGGTCGGGAATTACTACAGGAAATTGCGTCAGGAGGATTTGCGCGACGCAGGTCGCAAATCTGCTTTGTGGCACCACCGTGGTGATTGCGGTTTTGTTGCTGCCCCTCGCGGCGCTGACGGGCATAATTGGCCAATGTCGCAGCACGTTTGTTCATACACAGCAACAAGAGAGGGTGCATGTCAGGGGTTGATGCAGTCGTAATTGGTGGTGGTGTAATCGGTTTGCTGACCACCCTCGGGTTGGCGCAGGCCGGCCAGAAAGTGTTGTTGCTGGAGCGCCAGCAACAGGTGGGAAGTGAGGCGTCGTGGGCCGGTGGCGGTATTGTCTCGCCGTTGTATCCCTGGCGTTATGCACCGGCTGTGTCGGCATTGGCGCACTGGTCGCAAGACTTCTACCCAAAGCTTGCCGAGCAATTACTGGCGGCTACCGGCATCGACCCTGAAGTTCATGTGACCGGGCTGCACTGGCTGGATCTCGACGACGAGGCAGACGCGCTGAGTTGGGCGCAGCGCAATCAGCGGCCCTTGTCTGCAGAAGATATCGACTCGGTGTATCGCGCTGTCCCGCCGCTTGGGCCTGGCTATCAACGCTCTCTGCACATGCCCGGAGTGGCCAATGTGCGTAACCCACGGCTGATTAAATCGTTGCGCGCCGCCTTGCAGGGATTGGGCAATGTACAGCTGCGCGAAGCCGCTGAAGTGACCGGCTTTGTCCGTGATGGCGAGCGGGTGGTTGGCGTTAAAACCGCCGCAGGCGAGTGGCTGGCAGAGCGGGTGATTGTGGCGGCAGGTGCCTGGAGCGGCGATTTATTACGCAGCCTGAACATCGAGTTGCCGGTAGTGCCGGTCAAAGGCCAGATGATTTTGTTCAAGTGCGCCGATGACTTTCTGCCGAGCATGATATTGGCCAAAGGCCGTTATGCCATTCCGCGCCGCGACGGGCACATTCTGGTCGGCAGCACCCTTGAGCATGAAGGCTATGACAAGACGCCAACCGAGACTGCGCTCGCGAGCTTGCATGCCTCGGCGATAGAGTTGCTGCCCGCATTGGCGGATGCCGAAGTGGTCGGGCATTGGGCCGGGGTACGCCCAGGATCGCCGGACGGTGTGCCGTTTATCGGGCCTGTTTCCGCGCATCCGGGCTTGTGGCTGAACTGCGGCCACTATCGCAATGGGCTGGTGCTGGCGCCAGCGTCATGCCAGTTGCTGGTTGATTTGCTGCTGGGACGCGCGCCGATCATCGCCCCCGATCCTTACGCTCCGGACAGCCGTCTGTAAACGTGGCGAGGCGACAGTCAACCTACGCAGTTGCTGTCGCCGTGATAATCGCTTTCGGGGTGTGGCGTTTGGGTTTAATCGATGCCCAGCTTCTTCAGGCGGTAGCGCATGGACCTGAATGTCAGTCCCAGCCGTTGGGCTGCTGCGGTGCGATTCCAGCGGGTTTCTTCCAGCGCCTGCATGATCAATTTGCGCTCGATCTCTTCGAGGTGATCTTCAAGGTTGTCGATCTCGGCCAGGCTCGCCTCGCTGGCATCGCCGCCCGGTGAGGCATCGGCAAGGCGCAAATCGCCGGCGCTGATCTCATCGCCTTCGCACAGGGTGTAGGCGCGCTCAAGCATGTTCTCCAGTTCGCGCACGTTGCCGGGAAAGCGGTAGCACTTGAGCTTGTCCAGTGCCTCGCTGGTAAGCGTCGCGGGGCTTGCGCCGGAGCCAGTGGCAAGCCTTGCGAGCATGGCATTTGCCAATTGGCTGATGTCTTCGCGGCGTTCACGCAAGGCCGGTACGCGCAGCTCGATCACGTTGAGGCGATAGAACAAATCCTGACGGAAGCGCTCGGCAGCCACTTCGGCGCCGAGGTCTTTATGGGTGGCCGAGAGGATGCGCACATCGACCACCACTTCCTGCTGACCGCCCACCGGCCGCACGGCCTTTTCCTGAATCGCCCGCAGCAGTTTCACCTGCATTGCCAACGGCAGATCGGCAACTTCATCAAGAAACAGGGTGCCGCCATTGGCCGCTTGAAACAGCCCTTGTTTGTCTTCTATGGCGCCGGTGAAGCTGCCTTTCTTGTGGCCGAAGAACTCGCTCTCCATCAACTCGGAAGGGATGGCGCCACAGTTGACCGGCACGAACGGCTGCTCGGTGCGTGGGCCGGATTCGTGAATCAGTCGCGCCACCAGCTCCTTGCCGCTGCCTGACTCGCCGCTGATGTAAACCGGCGCCTGACTGCGGGCCAGTTTGTGGATTTGCTTGCGCAGGCTGTTCATCGGCGGTGAGTCGCCGAGCAGGCGGCTATCAACCGGCAACTTCTGATTATCGACTGAACCCAGACGTAATGCGCTGTTCACCAACTCGCGCAGGCGGTTGAGATCCACCGGCTTGGTCAGGAAGTCAAACGCCCCAGCCTTTAGCGCGTTTACCGCTGTGTCGAGGCTGCCGTAAGCGGTAATCATCGCGACGGGCATCTGCGGGTGGCGCTGGCTGATGTATTGCACTAACTCAATGCCGGTGCCGTCGGGCATACGCATGTCGGTCAGACACAGGTCAAACGGCTCTTTGCTCAGCCATTCACGCGCCTCCTTAAAATTGCGCGCGCAACGGGTGTCGAGCTTCATGCGGCCAAGGGTTATCTCAAGTAGCTCGCGGATATCGGGCTCGTCGTCAACGATCAATGCTCTTTGGCGGGTCATGTTCAGCTCAATTTACGCGGGTGGGCAAAGGTGATGCGAAAACAGCTACCACCTTCATCACGAGGTTTGTAATCCAGCCTGGCCTGATTGCTCTCGCACAGTTCGCGCGAAATATACAGGCCAAGGCCGGTGCCTTTATTCTCGGTAGTAAAGAAGGGTTCGAAGATGTGCGAGACCTGATCGCTTGGAACGCCACGCCCATCATCGAGAACCTCAAGTACCGGCAATTCGGTTTCATCGGCGCAGAACAAGCGTAACCAGACCTGCGCCTGTCTGTTGTTCTGAGCACTATAGCGCAAGCCGTTTTGCACCAGATTCGTTACCACTTGGGTCAGCTGGTTGGGGTCCATGCGGGTTTTGGTGTTGCCCTTGAGCGTTTCTACGTGCAGCGTTTGCGAGCTTTTCAGGGTGCCGCGAAACTCGCTGGCGAAACGGTGAACCCAGTATTTAAGGTCGAGCAGTTGCGGCTCCGGCTGGCGACGGCGGGATAGCTGCAGCACGTTCTCGATAATCAGGTTCATCCGCCGAGACTGATCCTGAATAATCTGGATCAGGCGTTTATCGGGGCCTGCAAATCTTCCGACTCATTGAGCAATTGCGAGGCGTGGCTGATAGCGCCCAACGGGTTGCGTATCTCGTGGGC
>MDTG01044422.1_pt1 | contig 27564 bp, 25 predicted proteins | sample 811421 | NCBI WGS metagenome assembly MDTG01 (sample SAMN05326645, study PRJNA326480) | marine metagenome | isolation source: seawater | place: Pacific Ocean: South East | collected 2011
ATGCAAGCAGCTGGATTAATAAATGATCATACTATTAATTGTTCATTTAAATAAATATCCTTTCTTCTATTCATTTTTTTCAAACATTATTAAATTTATTTATAATCCAGAAAGGTTTTAGAAAAAAATGGGAGGTAAAATAAGAATTCATGATTTAAATGTTGGAACAAAATTAAAACTTACTAGAAATAAGCGATCTTCGTGGGGTTGGGAACTTTTGAAAGGTGAAATTGTGGAACTTATTGAAATTCAAGAACAACCTGTTAAGCTAAAAGTTTTAGATAATGCCAAAAGAGAATGGCATCTTGATTCTCATGATATAGATTTATTGGATAATTAAAATCTTTTTTAATACTACAAAACTAATTAATATTGCAAAAGATTTAAAAAAAAAAATGGTGGGGGTAGCTCAGTTGGTAGAGCCCCGGTTTGTGGTACCGGCCGTCGCGGGTTCGAGCCCCGTCCCTCACCCTTCCTTTCTTACATTTTATGAAATTATTAGAAAAATATATTCTCAAAGAGCACTTTGCACCTTTTTTTTATTCTTTATTAATTGTTGTATTTCTTTTATTTACTAACTTTTTACTTAGAGCAGTTGATAGATTTTTAGGAAAAGGAATTTCATTAAATATCATTCTTGAATATCTATTTATGAACCTAGGATGGATACTAGCCTTAGCAACTCCTATGGCAATATTAATTTCTACATTAATGTCATATGGAAGATTTGCGGAAGACAATGAACTAACAGCTCTTAAATCATCAGGTATAAGTTTCATAAGAATATTATTTCCAGGAATAATTTTTTCAATATTAATTGCAATTCCCTTAATTGCTTTTAATAATTTTATTCTTCCAGAAATGAATTTTAAAGCTAGAATGTTAGCACGAGATATTTACAAAAAAAAACCGGATTTAAATATTGACGTTGGATATTTTATAGATGATTTACCAAAATACAGTTTTATAATAAAAGGAAAAAAAGGGAATAAATACCAAAACATTCATATATATGCAAAAGATCAAACCAAAAGTCAAACTACTATTAGAGCTAAAGAAGGAGAGTTTGAAACAATAGGAAATAATATTCTAGTAAGTTTATACGATGGTGAAATTCATGAAGTTGATACCAAAATTTTAGAAAATTATCGAAGAATAATTTTTGAAAAACACCAAATAATTATTTCTTTAGAAGAGTTTAAAAAAACAAAAAATAATAAAAATTTAAGATCTGATAGAGAAATGAACGTGAAAATGTTAAACAATAAAATAGATATTTTTAATAAAAGAATCCAATCAATTAGAACTAGAATTAATAAATATTTAAAAAAAATGGACTCTTCAAATTTTAAAAACATAAAAGATTATAATCAAATCATTCAATTAAATTCAAAAGAAAACAATATCAATGTTGCAATTATTAGAAAAATTGCTAAAGAAAATAATGATGATGATAATCAAAGAGCATTTTTTCAAAGATTACTTGCAGATATACAAATGATCAAAGGTTATGAAAAAAATAAAAATAAATATTTAGTTGAAATTCATAAGAAATTTTCTCTTCCAATCGCGTGCATAATTTTTATTTTAATTGGAGCACCGCTAGGAATCATTAATAAAAAGGGTGGTTTTTTTATTGCTATAGTTTTTAGTTTTATTTTCATTTTGCTATATTACTTATTTTTAATTGGAGGTGAAGAAATGGCTGATAGAAATATAATTCATGGTGGATTAGCTATGTGGCTTCCCAATATTGTTTTGGGACTAATTGGGTTAATACTTATTTATTTGACGTCTTTAGAAAACTATTTTTCTAAAAATTTAAATAAATAAATTAATTTCTATCTCTTCTTAAAGATCCATCCGTATGAACTTTACATTTTTGTGATGGAGAATATTTTGTGATAAAAATTTCATTTTCAACTGGACAATTTCTAATTGGTAAAAGTTTAGAAATTTTACATATTTTTTGAGAAGATATACCATCAGGTTTTGTAAACTTTTCAGGCTTCCAGCCCATACTATCATGAGCAGCTTTCATAAATTTTGCCCAAACAGGCAATGCAGCTCTTGAACCAGATTGATTAACTCCTAGACTAACTTTTGGATCATCTACACCAAACCAAACACCAACTGCAATTTTCGGTGAAAACCCAACAAACCAAGCATCTGTCCAATTTTGAGTGGTTCCAGTTTTACCACCAGCTGGGTGAGTAAATTTATATTTCCATCTAGCACTTCCTCCAGTACCATTATCTACAACTGATTGTAATAAATCAGTAACTAAATAGGCTGTTTCTTCACTAAGAACTTCTTCTCTTCTTGGGGAATATTCCTTTATGGTAACACCGAACCTGTCAACTATTCTATTTATAGCAATAGGCTTACACCAAACTCCATTATTTGAATATGTTGCATATGCTGAGGTAATTTCTAATGGATATACTTCTGAAGTTCCCAATGCAATTGCGTCAACAGCTCTAATTGATGTAGTTAAATTCATTCTCTCAGCCATACTCGCGACTACTTCAGCTGGAACAAGTTCTTGCACCATTCTAACTGAAATTAAATTCATTGATTTCTTTAATCCATCTCTTAATGTTGTTAATCCACCAGTAGAACCATCATAATTACTCGGCATCCATTTCTCCCACTTACCTTCGGAATTCTGAATATTTAAAACAACAGGTTGGTTTAATAATTGATAAGTAACAGGATAACCATTGTCCAATACAGAAGTATAAACAAAAGGTTTAAAAACTGATCCGGGTTGCCTTTTAGCTTGAGTGGCTCTATTATATTGATCGTGGTAATCAGGTCTACCTCCTATCATGGCTTTTATGTGACCAGTTTTTGGATCTATTGCAACAAAAGCAGTTTGAACCAATAGTTTATCTCTTAAATCTTTATATAGAGTTTTTTCACCTTTCATCATTATTTTTACGGAATCTTCAGGGTAAATACCTAAATAAGCTAATTCTTCAAATTCCTCTCTGTTATTGAACAATCTTGAATTGAGTTTATTCTGATTGTCCTCTAAAATACTCATTACAGATTCTTCTGCAATATTTTGAAGCCTACTATCAATTGTAGTATATATTGTTAAACCATCTCTATAAATATCTAAACCTAATTGTTCATCTTCAATTTCAAGTAATCTTCTTACATATTCTGTAAAGTAAGGTGCTTTTCCAATATCGTCACGATTAGGAGTAACATCCAATGGCATAGCTCTAGCTTCTAAATATTGAGATTCTAAAATAAACTTCTGATCGAGCATTAGTTTTAAAACAACATTTCTTCTTCTCAAAGCAATTTCTGGATTATTTATGGGACTATATGTAGCTGGCCTAGGTAGAACACCAATTAAAAGTGCACATTCATCAAGGTTTAAATCAACAGCATCTTTTTTAAAAAAACGTTTTGCAGCAACCTGAACTCCAAAAGTACCATGTCCAAAATGAATTGAATTAAGGTACATTTCAATTATTTCATCCTTTGTATAAGTTCTTTCAATTTGAACAGCTGTGATCATTTCTTTAATTTTTCTTGAGATAGTTTTTTTAAAACCAATTGAATCATAAAGATTTCTTGCAAGTTGTTGTGTAATTGAGCTAAACCCCTGTCTAAAACTTGGCGGTGGAATTGAATTGATTATTATAGCTCTTAAAACGTCTCTCATTGAAATGCCCCAATGTTGGTAAAACCTTCTATCCTCCGATGCAATTGCACCATCAATTAAAAATTGTGGGATTTCTTCTAAATCAATTCTCATTCTTCTTTGTGTATATAATTCTTTTAAGAGAACACCATCTGATGATAAAATCTCGGTTGCTTCATCGGGATCAAAATTTTCTAATTGTTGTAAAGAAGGTAAGTCTCTAGATAAATAATTAATATAAAATACGGATACCAAAACCACAGTAAAAAAAATAATTAAAATTTTAAAAAATATTTTTTTTAATATTGAAAAATTTTTGGATGGTTTTGACATTATAAAAACTTTTAGGAGATTTATTTTAATTTATAAGGACTAATCATTTTTTCAGGATTTACTTTTTCGTCAAATTCCTCTCCAGACATATAGTTTAATTCTATAATTGAATCTCTTAAAGTTAAATTTTTATCATATGCATATTTAGCAACCTCAGCAGATTTATCATAACCGATATGAGGAGCTAGAGCAGTTACAAGCATTAATGAATTATCTAAATTCGATTTGATTTTTTCTTTATTTGGAATTATACCTTCTACACAATTTTTTCTAAATGAATTACATCCATCAGTTAATAAAATTACAGACTCGATCAAACTGTATGCTAAAATTGGTCGATAAACATTTAATTCAAAATTTCCAGATGCTCCTGAAAATGTTATACTTGAATCATTTCCAATAACTTTTGCAATAATCATTGACAAGGCCTCAACTTGAGTAGGATTAATTTTTCCAGGCATAATTGATGAACCAGGTTCATTAGTTGGCAAAATTATTTCACCAATACCTGATCTAGGACCACTACTTAACCACCTTAAATCATTTCCTATTTTATTCAAAGAAGATGCCAGTGTTTTTAATACACTCGACATAGAAACAGCTGAATCATGAGATGCAATTGATTCAAATTTATTTGGAGCTGTAATAAATGGTAAATTTGTTTTTTCAGAAACTCTTTTAGCAACCATTTCACTAAAACCCTCTGGGGAATTCAATCCAGTTCCCACTGCTGTACCTCCCCAAGGTAATTCATAGATATGTTTTAGTGCATTATTAATTGATATAGTAGAATGTTGAATTTGAGACTCATAACCAGAGAAAACTTGACCTAAAGAAATTGGAGTTGCGTCCTGAAGATGAGTTCTGCCTAATTTTATAATTTTATCAAATTCTAAACTTTTTTTTGATAAAGAATTTTCTAATTTTTGTAAACTAGGTAATAATTTTTCATTAATTAAAATTGCAATAGAAATATTTAAAGCTGTTGGAAAAGTATCATTTGTTGACTGGGACTTATTGACATGGTCATTAGGGTGTACTGGCTTTTTAGTTCCTAGAATTCCACCAGAAATCTCAATAGCTCTGTTAGAAATAACTTCATTAATGTTCATATTAGTTTGTGTTCCACTACCAGTTTGCCAAACTACTAATGGGAAATTATCATCTAATTTTCCATCGATAACCTCTTGCGACGCTTTTATAATCAATGATGATATTGACTGATCTAGGATTCCTAATTCATTATTAATTTCAGCAGAAACTAATTTAACTAATGCATAAGCTTTTATAAAATCTAAAGGAAAAGTTTGAGAACCAATTTTAAAATTTTCAATTGATCGCTGTGTTTGAGCTCCCCAATATTTTGAAGAAGGAACTTTTATTTCACCTAAGGTGTCTTTTTCAATTCTGAATGACATAAAATACTTCTGTTGATATTAGTAAATTATAAATTAGGTGTGAGAAACTAAATAAAAAAGAAATACTTATGAAACTTTCCAAGAATCCGATCCAGCGATTAATTTTTTTAAATCACCATTTCCCATATTTTTTATTGATTCTTTAATCTGATCTTCAAGTAACTCTTCATATCTTGGCTTTTCCTCTGAATAAAATACACCAATAGGTGTTGGTAATGATTCTTTTTCAGTAAAATTAGCAAGTATTGATGCTAAATTGCGATCTTTTTCATCATGAACAAGTAAATCATCAGTTGAAATATTTTCATTAATTGAAACAACCTCAGGAGAAAAACCATCCAATCTAATACCTTTATCTTTGTTTTTTCCAAATATCATTGGTTCTCCATTTTTTAAATCAATGACGTTATCATCCCTTACATCTCTATCAGTTACATCAGAAAAAGCCTTATCATTAAAAATAATACAATTTTGAAAAACCTCAATAAAAGATGATCCAATATGTTCTTGACTCCTTCTTAATGTATATTGTAAGTGCTTGGGTTGGGAATCAATAGTTCTAGCAAAAAAAGTTGCTTTAGCACCTAACACAACAGATGGAGTGTTAAATGGCATATCAATGGATCCAAAAGGTGAAGATTTTGTCTTTTGACCAAATTTTGATGTTGGAGAATATTGTCCTTTAGTTAAACCATAAATTTCGTTATTAAACATAATTATATTTAGATCAAGATTTCTTCTTAATACATGAATTAAATGATTTCCTCCAATTGACAAAGCATCGCCGTCGCCAGTAACTACCCACACATTTAAATCAGGGTTTGCTATTTTTATTCCAGATGCTATTGTTGGGGCTCTTCCATGTATCGTGTGAAAACCATAAGTATTCATATAATATGGAAACCTACTTGAACATCCTATACCTGCTACAAAAACAATTTTTTCTTTTGGAACATCAAATTCAGGCATAATTTTTTGAGTTTGAGTTAAGATTGAATAATCTCCACAACCAGGACACCATCTTACATCCTGATCAGAAACAAAATCTTTTCTAGTTAACTTTGGTTTTGATAATTTTTCGTTCATAATAGTTTCCTAAATCATTTCTTTTACTTTATCTATTATTTGAGATTTTGTATAGGGCTTACCTCTAACAAGATTAAAACCCTCAGCATCAATTAAAAACTCAGATCTAATTATTTTAATTAACTGACCAGAATTAATTTCTGGAATTAATATTTTTTGAAATTTTAATAATATTTCTCCTAAATCCGAAGGTAAAGGATTTATCCATTTAAGATGAACTTGGGAAACAGATTTACCTTCTTCAATTAAAGACTCTACACCGGTTCTAATTGCTCCAAAAGTACTTCCCCATCCCAAAATTAAAATTTCACCAGTTTTATTACCATAAATCTCGGTTTTTGGAATTTCATTAACAATACTAGATACCTTTTGTGCTCTTAATTTCACCATTAAATCATGGTTGTCAGGATCATAATTCACATTTCCAGTAATATGTTCTTTTTCTATTCCTCCAACCCTATGTTCAAATCCTTTTAAACCAGGTATTGCCCAGCTTCTTGCAAGAGTTTTTTCATCTCTTTCATAAGCTAAAAATTGACCATCTCTAGATTGAGGTTCATTAATTTTAATTTCTTTTAATTTATCTAAATCAGGCAACATCCAAGGTTCAGAACCATTTGCAATAAAACCATCCGACAAAATAAACACTGGGGTCATATATTTGATTGCAATTCTACAAGCTTCATATGCAACATAAAAACAATCACCCGGAGTAGAAGCTGCAATAACTGGAATAGGAGATTCTCCATTTCTACCATGCATTGCCATTAATAAGTCAGCTTGTTCTGTTTTAGTTGGCAAACCTGTACTTGGACCTCCTCTTTGAACATTTATAATTACCATTGGTAATTCACTAATTACTCCCAATCCGATAGCTTCTGTTTTAAGAGCAATTCCTGGACCAGATGTTGCAGTAACTCCTAAACTACCAGTAAAAGCTGCTCCTATAACTGATCCTATTCCCGATATTTCATCTTCGGCTTGGAAAGTTTTTACACCATAATTTTTGTAGTGAGATAATTGGTGTAATATATCGCTCGCAGGGGTAATAGGGTAACCACCAAAAAATAATGGTAATTTCGAAAGTTGTGATGCAGCTAAGAGACCTAAACCTGTTGCGTAATTTCCAACAATATTTCTATAAGTACCTTTTTTTAATGGCGCTGCACCAACTTCATATTTAGTAGCCATTGACTCTGTTATATCTCCAAAATTATAACCTGCATTTAATGCTCTTAAATTAGCTTCAACTAGTTCTGGCTTATTTTTAAATTTTTTCTCTAGCCAAGATTTAGTAGGGTCCATAGGTCTTCCATACATCCAGTAAAGTAAACCTAAACCAAAAAAATTTTTAGTTCTTTCTATTACTTTACTTGATAAACCCATATCTTCAGTTGCGTTTGCTACCAATCTACTTATTTCGAGATCATAAACAACATAATTTTTGAGAGAATCATCCTCCAAAGGATTATTTTCCCATCCTGCCATTTTTAAATTTCTAGGACTAAAATTGGATTTGTTTGCAATTAAAATTCCGTTTGATTTTAAATCTTCAATATGCATTTTAAGAGCAGCTGGGTTCATCGCCACTAAAACGTCTAATTTGTCTCCGGGAGTAAAAATATCCTTACTACTAAATTGTAATTGAAATGCACTTACCCCTGCTAAAGATCCAGCTGGTGCTCTTATTTCTGCAGGAAAATCTGGAAATGTACCTAAATCATTTCCAACTAATGCTGCAGTATTAGTAAATCTATCTCCCATAAGCTGCATTCCGTCTCCAGAATCTCCAGCAAATCGAATAACAACACTATCTAGTTTCTTTGTTTTTTTGTTAGCCATTACGTTAAATATTAAACACAAATATTAAATTAATTTAATATGAATTTATAATATCAAAAAACTAATTAATTAGTTTAAAAAATACACAAGGCAAATCCACCAAAAATACCTGATTTTTCGCCAAGTTTTGGTAAAACAATATATTTATTTATATTTTCATTAAAATCTTTTTTTAAAATATATCCATTAAGTATTTTTTTTACGTTAGATCGAATATCTATTATTAGATTTTCTAAATTCATAACGCCTCCACCCAGAACAATTTTATTTGGTGACAAGATTAAAATATAATTTGATAATGCCTGAGCTAAATAATATGAAATTATTTTTTTCATAAATTGTTTTTCTGTAGAATTTAAACTTTGAGCCTTTTTACCAAACCTTTTTTCTATTGCAAAACCAGATGCTAAACCTTCTAGACAATTTTTATGATGCGGACAAACACCTAAAAAATTATCATCAGGATGATTTTTAACAATTATGTGTCCCATTTCAGGATGAAAAACACCATGTAATAGTTGATTATTAAGAAACATACCTCCACCAATTCCTGTTCCAACTGTAAGGTAAAGACATGATTTTGGTTCATTATCAAAACCCCATTTACTCTCTGCCAAAGCAGCAACATTCACATCGGTATCTATATATATGTCACAATAAAATTTTTCTTTTAGGTTTTTTAATAATTCAAAATTTCTCCACTGAAGTTTTGGAGTTGTAGTAATTTTACCAAAATTTTTTGAATTTTTATCAAGTTCAATTGGTCCAAAAGAACCAACACCTAAACCATTAATATTATATGAATTAAAAAAATTAAATGCTTCACTTAAATTCAAATGAGGTGTTTTTGTTTCAAATTTTTTTTCAGCTATTATAGATGGCATAATTTTACTATTTTGAATAGTTTCAGCTACAGCACAGTTAATTTTTGTTCCACCAATTTCAATGGATCCATATAATACTCTTTGTTTTTTCATACTAGAATTAAATTTATCAAAAAATTAAATTAAAAAAATTATATTAATTAATTAAATAAATAAGTGAAATGAAAAAAAGATTAACAGAATACTCTAGCGGTGCGGGTTGAGGTTGTAAAGTAAGTCCAAGTGACTTAACTCAAGTTTTGAGTAAATTAAATAAAAATTTTAATAATAAGAACATTCTTGTGGATTCAAAAAATTTTGATGATGCAGCTATTTTTAAAATAAATGATGACAAAGCTATAATCCAAACCGTTGATTTTTTTACTCCAATTGTTGATGACCCATTCTCTTTTGGAGAAATTGCAGCAGCAAATTCTTTGTCTGATATTTATGCCATGGGAGGAAAACCTTTGTTTGCATTAAATATTGTTGCTTTTCCTAAAAATCTTAATAAAGAAATTTTAGTTAATATTCTCCAAGGCGGGGAATCAAAATGTAGTGAAGCTAAAATTCCAATTTTAGGTGGACATAGCATTTATGATGATGAACCAAAATATGGTTTAGTAGTGACAGGAGAAATTAAACCAAATGAAATAATTTCAAATGATAATGCAAAAATTGATGAATCGATAGTTTTAACCAAACCAATTGGAACCGGAATAATTTCAACTGCCATTAAAAAAGATGTCATTAATAAAAAAAATATCGATTTGGCAATTTCAATTATGAAAGATTTAAATTTAAAATCTTCAGAATTAATGAAAAAATATAATGCCTCTGCTGCAACGGATGTAACGGGTTATGGTTTAGTTGGGCACCTAATTGAAATGGCTAAAGGTAGTAAACTAACAGCAAAGATAAAGTTTAATAAAATAAATTTTATTGACGGTGTAAAAAATTTAGTTGAAAAAAATATTGTTCCTAACGGAACAAAAAGGAACTTAGAGTTTTATAAAAGTAATATGATATATAAATCTAAAATAACTCATAATGATAAATTGTTGCTTTGTGATTCGCAAACTTCAGGAGGTCTATTGATATCAATACCAAAAAAAAATGTGTCTAGTTTTATAAATGATTGTAATAAATCATCATTATATAATGCAGTAGAAATTGGATATTTCACAAATTTAAATGAAAATAAGTTTTTAATCATAGAATAAATAAATACCAATAATACTACTATAAGAAATAATTTTAATTTAATTTTAGTGATTGATAAAAAAACAAAATTAGTGTGTTTAGTGTATACCTAGAAATGAGAGAAATATGGAAAATAAATCTACAAAAGTATTAAGTGAAGAAATTAAAGAAATTGAACAAAAATTTTCTCAGGATTACAAATACGGCTTTGTAACCGATATTGACCAAGAGACTATTCCTGCAGGTTTAGATGAAAATGTTATCAAAATTATTTCATCAAAAAAAAATGAACCTGAATGGTTACTGGATTGGAGAATAAAAGCATTTAAGCAGTGGAAGAAAATGACTGAACCAGACTGGTCAATGCTTAAACATGATCCAATTGATTATCAAAAAATAAGTTATTATTCAGCTCCAAAAGACAAGAAAAATGCTCCTAAAAGCTTAGATGAAGTTGATCCTGAATTACTCAAAACTTATGATAAATTAGGAATACCTCTTGAAGAGCAAAAAATGCTTGCGGGAGTTGCAGTAGATGCTGTTTTTGATTCTGTTTCTGTAACTACTACATTTAAAGAAGAGTTAGAAAAAGCAGGTGTGATATTTTGTTCATTTTCTGAAGCAGTTCATAACCACCCAGAAATCATAAAAAAATATTTGGGTAGTGTTATTCCGCCAACTGACAATTTTTTTTCATGTTTAAATTCTGCAGTTTTCAGTGACGGAAGCTTTGTATACATCCCCAAAGGGGTAAAATGCCCAATGGAACTTTCAACTTATTTTAGAATTAATGCTGCTAATACAGGTCAATTTGAAAGAACATTGATTATTGCTGATGAAGGTAGCTATGTAAGTTATCTTGAAGGATGTACGGCACCAAAAAGAGACGAAAACCAACTCCATGCTGCTGTAGTCGAATTAGTAGCACATGAAAATGCCACAATAAAATATTCCACTGTACAAAATTGGTTTCCAGGTGATCCAAAAACAGGAAAAGGTGGTATCTATAACTTTGTGACTAAAAGAGGAACTTGTTTAGAAAAAAATGCAAAAATTTCTTGGACTCAAGTTGAAACAGGATCAGCATTAACATGGAAATATCCTAGTGTTATTTTAAAAGGAGATAATTCAATAGGTGAATTTTATTCAGTTGCGTTAACAAACAATTTTCAACAGGCTGATACTGGAACAAAAATGACTCACATTGGTAAAAACACTTCAAGCAATATTGTTTCTAAGGGAATATCTGCTGGTAAAGGACAAAATACTTATAGAGGTGGTGTAAAAATATTAAAAAGAGCATCAAATGCGAGAAATTATACACAATGTGATTCTTTACTTATAGGTGATAAATGCGGAGCTCATACATTTCCCTATATTGATGTAAGAAACCCTTCTGCTCATATGGAACACGAGGCATCAACATCAGCCATAGGTGAAGATCAAATCTATTATTGTAATCAAAGAGGAATTTCTTCAGAAGATGCAGTTTCCATGATAGTTAATGGTTTTTGTAAAGAGGTTTTTAAAGAACTTCCTATGGAATTTGCAGTTGAAGCTCAAAAACTGCTTGAGGTTAGTCTTGAGGGAAGTGTTGGATAATCAATTAATATGATTTTGGAGAAATTAAATGCTGGAAATAAAAAACCTTAAAGCTTCTATTGAAAATAAAGAAATTTTAAAGGGTATCAACCTAAATATTTTACCTGGTGAATTACATGCCATAATGGGACCTAATGGTTCTGGTAAAAGTACTTTAGCTCACGTATTAGCTGGTAGAGAAATTTTTGAAGTATTGGATGGAAAAGTAACATATAATGGTAATGATTTACTTGATTTAGACCCAGAGGAAAGAGCTCTAAGTGGTGTTTTTATGTCTTTCCAATACCCTGCTGTCATACCTGGTGTAAATTTAGCATACTTTTTGAAAGCTGCTGTCAATTCTGTCAGAAAACATAGAGGTCAAAAAGAAATGGATTCCGTTGAATTTTTAAATTTTATAAAGAAAAAAATGTCACAAGTGCAAATGGATGAAAAATATCTAAAAAGATCAGTAAATGATGGTTTCTCAGGTGGAGAAAAAAAAAGAAACGAAATACTACAGATGCTTAGTTTAGATCCATCTTTAGCTATACTTGATGAAACTGACTCTGGTTTAGATATTGATGCAATTAGGATTGTTGCTAATGGTGTCAATGAATTTAGAAGAAATGATAGATCAGTTCTTGTTATTACTCATTATCAAAGAATATTACAATATATGAATCCAGATAAAATCCATGTTTTAATGAATGGTAAAATAATTAAATCGGGCGGAAAAGAATTGGCCCTAGAATTAGAAGAAAAAGGATACAGCTGGCTAGAAAAGTCAGTTTAAATATTTTGAATCATTTAACAGGTCAATTAGAAGAATACATTTTATCAAATTCTTCAAATGAAAATATTATTAAACTTAGATATAATGCTTTGGATAAATTTTTGCAACATGGATTTCCCAAATCTAATTTAGAAAATTATCGTTTTACTAATTTATTTAAATTAAACAAATTAAAATTTAATCTTCCAAAAAATGGAACAAATAAACAAAAACCTTCTAGTTCAAAAAACGAATATCCTGTTTTACAATTCATTGATGGTCAATTTTCAAAAGAATTATCTTCAGTGCCTAATTTTATCACAGTAGAAAACGTTTTAAATAAAGAAGAACATTTTCAACCTTCGCATGCTGTGAAATATGATTCCTCTTCTAATCCATTTGCATATCTCAATTCTGCGTTTATGAATGTTGGATACTTCATTAAAATAACCAAAAGTTTTGATTTACCCATAATCATTGAATCAAAAATGACTAAAAAATCTGATAATTTAATGATTCATCCAAAATTTATCATCAAAACATCAAATAATGTTGATGCAACAGTTTATGAATCTTATTTAGGTGAAAATACCTTTTATTTAAATAATGTTAGTACAGATTTTATTTTAGGAAATAACAGCCACATAAAACATTACAGAAGTCAACTTGAATCCGATAAGGCTTATCATATTGCAAATTCAAATTATAATATTTCAAAAGATGCTAGTATTCATTCAACCCAGATTATTTTGGGATCTCTTTTACATAGACATGATATTAATGTTATTCTTAGTGGTGAAAATGCAAATATTGATTTAAATGGTTTATGTTTAATAAAAAATTCACAACATTTTGATCACAATGTAATATTTGATCATGCAAGAGCATATGTAACAAGTAAAATGTTATTTAAATATATCCTGTCTGATAAATCATCAGGGGTATTCAATGGTAGAGCTTTGGTCAGAGAAGATTCACAAAAAATTGATTCTATTCAAACAAACAATAATCTAATCTTAAGTGATAAATCTATAATGAATTCAAATCCTCAACTTGAAATTTATGCAGATGATGTAAAATGCACTCATGGATCCACAACTGGTCAACTAGATTTAGACGCTTTATTTTATCTCAGATCTAGAGGATTAGATATTTTAGCTGCTAAATCAATATTAATTAATGGGTTTGCCAATGAAATTATTTCCGAAATATCAAATGAAAACTTTAAATCAAAATTTACAAAACACCTTGAAGAATGGCTTCAGAAAATAAATTATATTTCCAAAAATTAACATGTACAATGAAATTTTATTAAATGAATAATGATAACGAAAAAATAATCTTATCTAGAGATTGCGAAGCCACTCTTATCCCATTTGGAAATTCCTTTACTTTAAAAAAAGGTGATGAAGTAAAAATTACACAAGCTTTGGGTGGTAGCTTTACCGTAATGGCTAGAGGATCATTATTTAGAATAGAAGCCAAAGATGCAGATTCTATTGGAAAAAATGTTGTTAAAATTTCAAAAGATGAAAGTAAGATTACAGGTCACGCAACAGAAGAGGAAATATGGGAAGTTTTAAAAACTTGTTATGACCCTGAAATACCCGTCAACATGGTAGATCTTGGTTTAATTTATTCTTGTGAACTTATTAATGAAAAACCAAGTGGAACAAACATAGAAATTAAAATGACATTAACTGCACCTGGTTGTGGTATGGGACCAATGCTCGTTGATGAAGTTAAAGCCAAAGTAAAAGGTGTAAAAAATGTTAAAGACGTCAATGTTGAATTAGTGTGGGAACCCCAATGGAATCAAGATATGATGTCTGAATCAGCTAAATTAGATACTGGGATGTATTAATATAATGAAATCCAACCCAATTGAGCCAAATGAACTAAGAAAATTATTTCCTATTTTTGCAAAAAGATCTTTAATTTATTTAGACAGTGCAGCTACTTCACAAAAACCAAAAGTTGTAATTGATTCAGTAAAAAAATTTTATGACGAATATAATTCAAATGTTCACAGATCAATATATGACATCAGTCAAGAAGCAACTGAAGCTTATGAGATATCAAGAGAAAAAATTGCAAAATTTTTAAATATTGATAAAGTAAATTCCATTATTTTTACAAAAGGAACAACTGAATCCATGAATTTAATTGCATACTCGTGGGTAAGGCATAATCTTAAAAAAGATGATGAAATATTAATTACTGAAATGGAGCATCATAGTAATTTAGTTCCTTGGCAATTAGCTTGTAAAGATATTGGAGCTAAGCTAAAAATAATCCCATTTGAATTAGATGGAACATTAAAAAATCCAGAAAAATATTTTTCAAAAAAAACTAAATTAGTATCTGTTATTCATCAATCTAATGTATTTGGCACTATAAATAACATTGATGAAATAATTTATCTTGCAAAGAAATATAATGCTATATCTGTGATAGATGCTGCACAGAGCGTACCACATTTTCCAGTTGACGTAAAAGCAATTGATTGTGATTTCTTAGCCTTTTCCGGACATAAAATGTTAGGCCCTACAGGTGTTGGTGTCTTGTATGGAAAACCGGAATTACTGGAAAATATGAATCCATTTCTTGGTGGAGGAGAAATGATTCGTTCAGTTCAATTAAATGAATCAACCTGGAATGATATTCCTTGGAAATTTGAAGCTGGAACACCAAATATTGCTCAAGCAATAGGGCTTGGAGCAGCAGTTGATTTTCTGGATCAAATTGGGATGAAGAACATTCATGATTATGAAAAATCAATAACTGATTACGCCTTAAATTGTTTAAATGAAATTGATGGAATTACAATATATGGAAATGCTCCAAATCGTGGTGGCGTTATAACTTTTAATATTAATAATATCCACTCACATGATTTGGCTCAAATCTTAAATGATGATAAAATAGCAATTCGTGCTGGACATCATTGTGCACAACCAATAATGAATAAATTAAATGTATCTTCCACAGCAAGAGCGAGTTTTTATTTTTACAATACGTTTGATGAAATTGATTTATTATGTAAATCAATAAAAAAAGCTATCAAACTATTTAAATAGACGAATTCTTGATTCAATCTTTGATATATTGTAATTTAACCAATCTAAATTATGTTAAAATTAACTAGAAAAACAGAATATGCTTTAATCGCCCTAAGGCACTTACAACAAGTTAAGAAAGATGAAATTGTCAGTGCCAAGGAAATTGCAAATGCATATAAAATCCCTATCACGATTTTATCAAAGGTTTTACAAGAACTTTCCAAAGAAAAATATATACAACCCATTCAAGGTCCGCTAGGTGGATACAAATTAAAAGCAAAACTTGATAAAATAAGCATGACTGTTTTTTTTGAAACTATGGAAGGCCCTCTTGGGATTATGGACTGTTATTACGATAACTCTAAATGTGAATTAGTAAATACTTGTAATATTAGAACTCCCATTGAAAGATTAAATAACAGAATGAGAGATATGTTAAATAAAATGTCCGTAAAAGATGTGACTTGTTAAAATGAATAAAGAAAAAATTATAAATGTTTTAAAAAAATGCAATGACCCTGAAATCCCAATTGATTTATGGAATTTAGGTTTAATTTATGATTTTAAAATTCAAGAATCATTCAACGAGGGTAAATTTGATATTAATATAACTATGTCGCTTACCACACCGGGATGCGGAATGGGTGAAGTTATAAAAAACGATATAAGAACAAATCTTGAGGTTCTTGACGAAGTAAATCAAGCTTTTATTACAATAACATTTGATCCACCATGGACTCCTGAGCTTATGACAGATGAAGGTAAAAAAAAACTTGGTTTTGAGCCAAAACCAAATGAACCTAAGAAAATTGATAGTTGGGAATAATGTCAGAAACTAACACCAAAAAAGAAATATTAGAAGGGGTGGTTCTTACAAAAGATGCCGCAAAAAGATTAATTCAAATCAAAACCAATAAAGATGGTAAATACCTAAGAGCATCAGTTACTGGAGGAGGATGTTCTGGAATGAATTATAATTTAGATTGGGATAATGATTTACAAGATTTTGATAAAATTTATGAGCAACATGGAATCAAATTAGTTGTTAATGTAAAATCTTTAATTTATTTAAGAGGAATGAAAATAGATTTTTCCTCAGACATACTATCGGGGGGGTTTAAATTCGTAAATCCAAACGCATCAAGAACTTGTGGTTGTGGGACTTCTTTTTCTGTATAAAGTATGGAAACTATACATCTTGATGATTTCTTAGTTGATGGTGCAATCAGAGAAAAAATCTTTAGAAAAAAAATTGATAATATTGATTGGCATCAATACCAAAACAAAAGAGTATTAATTAGGGGTTGTTCAGAAGCGATTGTACCTACTTGGGCTTATTTAATGATAGCTTCAAATTTAGCTAAATATGTTAGTAGAATATATTTTGGTGAACTAAAATCTGCCGTTAAAATTTACGTTAATAATCAATCTAAATAAGCAAACAAATTACTTGCCATAATTTAGTATAATTTACTATCTTATGAGCTGAGGTTAAGGTTTAATTTCAATTATAAGTAAAGTAGGGAGAAATTTATGCGATATAAATTGTTATCACTTATTATTTTTTCAATAATGATTGGAGACTTTCTTATTTCCCAATCTATTACTGGTACATACCAAGCCAAATCTGCAACTGTTAATTACACATATGTAGTAAGAGAACCAGATCATTCTGGAGATACAAACACAGATGGGATTTATGGTACATGGGTTGTTTCTGATGGATCTGGTGGATATGTTGCAGTTGATGCAAACAATGATGGTAATCCAGATTACAAAAGAGCGTTACTTGGAGGTGGTATAGGAACTACAATCCCACAATCTCTTTATAAAGAAGCAAAAGATCCATTTTATCTTTTAAATTACTTAGGTGTGGATCTTACACTTGCATTTGATATGGAACAAGGAACTGCTATAATACCTGGAGTTTCTACAAGAGCTGCAAAGTACCCAACAGTTGATACAGAAAATTGTATCTCTGCTTTAACTGTAGCAGATATTACAGATAACATGGATTTAACTTTTAAAGGTCCAATTGTTAACCCAAATGGAAATTTTGTGTGGGGACTAGGAATTCAAAAATCAAATATTTTTTCATGGGTAAGACCTATTGATCCAAATATTCATTATCCAAAGAAGGGCGGCTATGTTCCAGGACCAGGCGAAGCAGACTCATCTTGGGGAATGATTGTTGGAAGAGACTTAATTGAAGATTCTAATGGTGCAAGGTTTAAAAGAGTGGACGTGCGTTGGCACTCATATAGTGGCTCATATGAATCTGGAGGAGCTCAAATTGGTATTGATGAAGAGTCTCCTGAGTCAAGTTCTGATTACTTAAAAATTGATAATCAAACTGGTGTCTCAGTAACTGCTGATTTAGTTACAATTCCAAATTTTGCAACAATTGCTAGTGGCATAAATGGAGTTTCTCTTGATGTTGGTTCTTATCCAATGATAAATGGACCAGGTATCGATCATGATAAATTATCTTTTACTCCACCTCAACAAAGGCTAACCCAAGTTCAAGTAGGTGGAACATGGAATAGTGTAGGTTATCTTTTTGATGGACGTGGAAGTGATGGTAAAATATTTAGTGGTGATGAACCTTTTGCTGCAACAGGCTATTATTTTACTTATAACTACTTGCAAGCTGCTGGTGGATTTAACGCTGGGTTCGGTGCTAAAATAGCAGAAAATCCACAAGATGCAAAAGGTGCTTTCCTTGCTGGTTTAACTGCAGGAGCTGGTGCTTTAGGAGTTGATTCAACTCTCACAGCTACAATAGCAGATACATTAAGTTCTATTTTAAACAACCAGGTAACTACAATTTATTTAGGTTTAGTTGCTGGTGGAACTTCTCATGGTGCTGCAGCAGGTATTGCAACAAATAGAGTGGCTCCAAGTGCTCCAACACAACTTTTAGGAATGCTAGCAATGAATGGTGTAAGCGTTAATGATGGTGACCATGATTTCAATGGTACTGATGGAAGACTATTATTTAAAGTTGATGCTGCATCAGGGGCTGGAGGTATTTGTATACCTACGAAAGAATATCAAGAAGTTAATGTTGAGTTTACAAATATAGTAGATTGGGTTCCTCCAACTGGGCCCATTGCTCCATTAAAAGTAAATGATACAAGCAACTTACCTAATGAGTTTGAATTATTAGACAACTATCCAAATCCTTTCAACCCTTCAACCAGTATAAGCTTTAATATTCCTAATGAAGTGTATACTGAAGTTGCTATTTATAACATGATGGGACAAAAAGTTAGAACTTTACATAATGGTAATTTACAAGCTGGTCGTCATCATATTTTCTTTGATGGATTTGATGATAACAATATTCAATTAGGTAGTGGAGTTTACTTTTACAGAGTTACTGCTGGTGAGTTTAATGCCACTAAAAAAATGATGTTAGTTAAGTAAATTCCTTTTGGGAGTTTAGTTTAATTGTTTATTAATAAGTTCAGCTTCATAATATATGGGGCTGAACTTTTTTTTAAATATGAAAAAAAATAAATATATAATACCGTTAATCCTATTTTGCAATCTTTTTGGACAAAACAATTCTATTGAAGGAATTGTATTGGATTCATCTAATAAAAATCCACTTGTTGCAGCAAACGTATTAATTAACAATAACAATGGTTTCACAAATGGAGCTTCTACTGATGAAAATGGTAAATATACCATCATAAATATTCCAAATGGTGAATTTGTCGTAAAAGTAGATTATATTGGTTTCGAAACTCAGGAAAAAACTTTAGTTCTAGGTTCAAACCAAAAATATAACCTTGACTTTAATCTTGCACCATCAGCTATTGAATTTGATACATATGTTGTAACTGCTTCAAGAAGAAAAGAAAGAATTGAAGATGCTCCTGCTGCAATTAGTATAATTACTAAGCAATCCATTAGACGTGAAAGTAATACAAACCTAGGTGATTATTTAAAAAATGTTAAAGGTGTAGACTTTACTCAATCAGGAGTTGATAGTTATAATTTAAGTGCAAGAGGTTTTAATAGTTCATTTAGTTCAAGGTTATTAACATTAACTGATGGTAGAATGGCTAATGTTCCCTCCCTTAGATTAACAGCTTATAATGTAATACCCGTATCATTTGAGGATGTTGAACAAATAGAGGTTGTTTTGGGTCCATCCTCTGCTTTATATGGTCCGAATGCACATAGTGGAGTTTTAAATATTGTAACTAGGGCACCAAGAGATTCAAAGGGAACTGTTTTTAATGTACAAACAGGTTACCTGTCTCAAAAAAATAGTAAACCATTACAAAAAATTACATTTCGTCATGCAAATACTTGGAAAAATTTTGGATATAAAGTTTCTGGAGTAGCATTGAATGCATATGACTGGAGACATTATAATGATGATGAGTTTGAAGGACATGACCCAGCTTTTTTAGGAAGACCACACTTAATAAGGGATGGTATTGATAATCAGGGTAAAAATGATCATGAATTATTAAATCCAAAATTTAATGAAGATATGTTGATTGAATTAACTCAAGGTGAAATCCTTAATAATGGCATTGATGATAACGGAAATGGATTTATTGATGAGTCAATGGATATGATTGGGTACGCATATGCTGATGGAATGGTAAATCTAAATTTTAAATTTGGCGAAACCAACTCACCATTAATTGACGAATCAATGGTCGATATTGCAAAAAGTGATCCATTCAATCGTCTTTGTATTGATGAAGGTATAATTAATTCATATTCTAATAATTGTTCAGGAGAAATTATTTGGGGAGTTACATCTTCAAATATTGGTAAGCAATACAAAGATGGAGTTGATAATAATGGTAATGGTGCAATTGACGAAAAAATTGATACAGGAATCGATGGAAAAGATGAATTATTTTATGATGGAATTGATAATGATGGTGATGGAAAAATAGATGAACTTGATGAAATTAATGCAAATTCATGGTTAAATCGTTTTGATAATTATTCAAAAGGTTCAAATGGCCAAGGAACTGGGTTTGGGGCTTACAAATATGATAATGATGGAAATCTATTGTTTGATACAAATCAAAATGGTGTTTTTGGAGATGAAGAGGATTTTGTATTAAATAAAGGTCAACTAGGTCAATGGATTAAAGATTCAAATGGTGATGGTTTAGATGATTTTCCTGATTTTAACGTTGAAAATTATAGATATGACATTCGCTTAGATTATGATCCAAACCCTGATTTTAATCTAAATTTTTCTCATGGTTATGCATATGCTAAAAATATTAATATTACAGGCATTGCAAGATTTCTTGCTGATGGCTGGATTTATAATTATTATCAGTCAAGATTAAGCTATAAAAACTTTTTTTGGCAAAGTTATTTAAATACTAGTAATTCTGGCGAGTATGATCATAATTATCCATTAGCTTTATCACCTACAAGAAACTTAGCTACTGGAAGTACAATTTTTGATAGATCAAAGAAATTTAGTTCTCAATTTCAACATTCAATTAATTTATTGAATGAAAATCTTCGCTTTGTTTGGGGGGCTGACTATTTTTTAACTATGCCAAATACTAAAGGAACCATTCTAGCTGATAATAATTTATTCAATAAAAGAGATGATAACGGCAATGGAGAAGCTGGTTCTCCAATATCTTGGACAGATTATAATGATAATTTTAATTATGATAAAGGTGAGATGTTTAATATTTGGAAAACACATAATGGATTACAAGATGGTGAATTTGAACCAGTTGACAATGTTAAAGGTGCCATAGCTGACGGAATTGACAATGACGGTGATGGTTTAATAGATGAAGGAATTGATGAAAAAAGTGAGGATAATAGGTATATAGTAAATGAATTTGGTGCATATTACCAAATTAATTGGAAATTAAATTCTAAATTTGAATTAATTCATGCGACCAGATTTGATGCTCATGATAGATTAACCAATTTCATAGATTTTAATAATTATGATTATAATTATAACCCATTAAAATGGAAGTTTAATTTTGAAGAAAAAAAGGGTTTACAAGTTTCACCTAAGTTAGGTCTCGTATACAGACCTAAAGAAAATCAAAATTTCAGATTAACTTGGGCAAAAGCATTTAACACTCCATCAAATCAGGCCCTCTTTTTAGATATTTTTATTACTCGTGTAGCAACATACAAAGTATATGCACGCGGAGCAAATAATGGTTACATTTACCCAAGAGGAGAAAATGGAAATATTTTTTGGAAAGACCCATATGATCCATTTACATTAAATGAATTTGATTCAACATCTCATGTTTTGTTCTTTCCAACAACTGATCCTAATAACCGTGGTTTTTTTAAGGATAAAGTCTTAGATCAGGGTGGAATTTATCCTGAAGAAGTTCATACACTTGAACTTGGATATAAAGGAAGAATTACACCAAATATTTATGCAACATTAGATATTTTTAGAAGTAATTACAGCTCATTTGTAAGCGCAATAACTTTTATAACTCCAATTGTATTATCAAAAGAAGTTATTACAACAGATTACAATCAAAATGGTTTCATAAATGAAGATCCAGATAATATCATTGACGAAGAAGATTTAGATTATTCTTATGATATTTGGACATCTTACATTGATGGCGTTTCTGCGATTGATACTACATCTGGAATAAATCCACCAGTTGTTGTAGGATACGTCAATTATGGAAATGTTAATATGGGTGGGTTTGACTTGAGTTTATCAATGTTTTTAAGTAAAAAATGGAACTTAGATATAAATTACTCATTTTTAAGCATGAGTTCATTTATTAATCCAATCACAAATGTCAAAGATCCAATAAACGCACCAAAAAATAAGGGTAATTTAAAACTTCAATATACAAACTCTAATGGCAAATTTAATACATCACTTAGTCTTAGATATGTAGAAAAGTTTCCTTGGCAATCTGGGGTCTATTTTGGAACAATTGGTCCTTACACAATCTTTGATTTACATGCAAGATATCAAATAATTGATAAAGTTGCTGGATTATTAACAGTCAGTAATATTTTTAATGATTCTCACATTGAAATTCAAGGCGGACCTGCAATAGGTAGGGTATTAATGTTTAGACTTCAAGCTGAATTATAAAGTATCAAATTAATTAAATTAACATTTAATTAATTTGGGAGTAAATCATCTGAAGGTTTAATATCAAATTGATTGATTGATTCGGATTTTGGAACAGCAATTTTACCATACTGAGATTCATATTTTTTAATATTATCACTTAAAGCTATGTAAAAACTTTTCAAGTGTGAGGGTGTCATTATTATTCTTGATCTTACCTTAGCTTTTGGCATACCTGGAAGTAACCTAGTGAAATCCATAATAAATTCAGCTGATGAATGAGTTATGACTGTAAAGTTTGCATAGTCTCCAGCGCCTATTTTTTCATCTAATTCAATATTAATTTGCTGTTCTTTTTTTTTATTCATTTTTTTTTCTTTCTTCCTCGACGACCTTTTTCTCTTTTCTTTAAAAGAGGATCTTCATCATCTCCTTGATTTCTAAGATTAAATTCTTCCCAATCTTCCTCTAAACCTTCCCAAACGTCTATTTCTTCAGTTGAATCTTTTTCTACTGTTTGTACTTCCTCAACAAACAATGAAAAATTATCTTTTTTCTTTTCAAAATCTTGAGGGTCAACATCTTCAGAATCAGTTGGATCTAATCTTTCAATTTCATCACGATATATTTTCATATCAAAAAAATCTATATCTTTCACAATACCATTTGCTACAAGATATTCTATAAAATCTAAATATTTTGAATCTTGTAAATCTGCTTTGCAGTGGATGCACACCAGCGACTCTTTAATTAAATCTTCATCAAGAGGAGAACTACATGCCGGACAAATTAAACCTTCAAAATCAATATCTTTTTTCATAAAAAAAACCTATGTTTAAGGCGCTAATATAGTTGAAGAGATTTCTCTAATCAACATCTATTTCACTTTGTTGAAAATAATTAAAATAAAATTCCTGCTCATTTTTAGTAAAAACTTGATTTCTTCTTGTTTTTGTTATTTTAGCAGTTTGAATAAATTTATTAAAATTGTGAATATTTATCTTATTATCAATTATCCAGGAAAATGCTTTAATATTTTTTGGTGGAAAAATATTTGAAACGATGTTACTTCCAATTCCAATAACAGTACCAGAATTAAATCTAGTTGAAATTGCAGATTTGGAATAATCACCAATAAAAATTCCAATAAATAGTTGTTTAGTATCTAATAACTTATTTTTAATATATACTTTAACATTAGAATAATTGTTTTTTAAATCACTATTGTTTGTTCCAGCTCCAAGATTTACCCATTCTCCTATATATGAATGCCCTAAAAATCCATCGTGCTGTTTATTACTCCAACCTTGAAAAATACATTCTGATATTTCACCTCCTAATTTACAACCGGCACCAATTGAAGTATTTTTTAAAATTTTAGAAAATGGCTTTATAATAACATTTTGATCAATAAAAACTGGTCCTTGAACATACGCTCCTGGTTCGATTATCACGTTTTCACTTATAATTATAGGGCCTAATTTTGCATCTAAAATTGTTCCGGTTCTAATTTCTGAATTCTTTGAAATAAAAATATTTTTTTCATTTATTAAATGAAAATCTTCATTTCTATTAGAGTGTATTTCACCCATTTTAAAATTTTTTGAATCATTTTTTAGCATGTAATCATTTTTCATTAATAAATCCCATAAATATTCAAAATAATTATTATTTGGGATTATTATTTTATTTATTTTTGAATCTAAATCCATAAATTCACTATTTAAAGGACCACCATTTGAAATCCAATTATTACCTTTATGTTTGGAAAGAAAAAATCCCAAATTCTTGTTTTTATAAGAAAGAACATTCTTTTTATTTTTAATTTCGTTTATCAAATCCTCATTCCAAAGAACATTTGAGTTCAGCCATAATCCATCATCTACTTTTTTGGGATTAATATTATAATTATTTTTTTCAGTAACTAAATTTTTTATTTCATCTCTAACAAATAGAGAAATTTCTTCATTTGGAAAAATTTTTTTCACTCTTTCAAAAATACTATAGACACCACATTTTAAATCAAATATTGGTCTATTTGAACAAATAGGAAAAAGTTTTTCTGAGGCCAACCTATTTTCGTAGAGGTAAATTTTCATATGTTTAATAGTCTTTTTAAATATAAATAACTTTGTTCAAGAAATTCCGTATTTTTTCTATCTATTTCTAAGTTATAAAATAAATATGAATATTTGCTTAGAAAACCTATTCTTGTTTTAGCATTAGATTTTAAAGTTAAATATGCTGAAAAAAAATTAAATTTTGGATGAAGGTCGATAACTGCGTCATATTTTTCATAAACTATTTTTTTTATAAAAGTTTTTTTCGGAATTTGAAACCAATTAATATTATCGTCATTATAAGTTATTATATCTTCTGGTAGATTAAATTGATAAGAATGATAAATTGATTTATTTACTAAAAAATTAATTTTAGCCTTTTTAATATTCTCTTCAAATGATTTCAAAAAATGTCCAGCAATCCTTGAGTTTTTCTTATTTTCTGGAAAAATCATTAAAATTTTTTTTTTATTTTTTACGTTGACAGAAATTTTTCCCGTATGATTAGGTTGATTTAATTGCCTGGTAAGTTTAAACCATGTAATCAAAATTAAAATTTTTAATCGATTTATAAAATTATTCATGGAGAAATATATCACTTTTTTTAAAAATAAATTTCTTTTGTTTTCTAATAATTAAATTTTAAAAAAAATGTTGACTTAAGTATATAAGTTTTTATAATATCTGTGTACTATAGGGTTATTTTTTTTTCGTGGGATATTAAAATATAGTTACTTAGTATATGTAATGTGACTTACCCTAATATGGAGAGCTATTTGATGAAAAATTTAAAACAATTCAATTTATTGTTAATCTTGTCCTTTTTAATTACTTCTTGCGGTCAGCAAACAGCTCCGTCCATGATACAAAATGATTTGAATGAAATTTCCTCAAACGATGATAATTTAAATGATAGGTTAGCAATGGATCAAAATGATTCAGAAATAAATTTTGAGGATAGTGGACCTTCAATTGATTTAACTGTTCCCCAACCAGAAGCGATTAGGGAAGCACCAACCAAAGAATCTCTTAATTTAACCTCTTGGGATACATATATGATATTACCAGGCGACTTTTTAATTAAAATAGCAAAAAAAGAATATGGAAACTATCAGAGATGGAAAGAAATATACCAATGGAATAAACAAGAAATTGGTAATGATCCAAATTTAATTTATCCTTATCACTATCTTTCATTAAAAAAGAAAGAAATGGTTGAAGAATTCAAACCAGGTTTTTCATCTTATAAAGTAAATAAAGGTGAAACTCTTTGGGATATTGCTAACAAGCTTTATGGTGACCCTGTTGCATGGATAATATTATACCTGGATAATGCAGAAAGTTTAGATGGAAAAAGTGATAACCTAAGTCCAGGAACAATTTTGCAAGTAAGAGATCAAATTGATCCAAAAGCTTAGTTTAATTTAATAAAAAACAAATACAAACAAGTTTTATCTCTTTTAAAAATTATTAATTTTTGAAAGTAAATGTTATTTCCCCAGTTAATAAAAGCTAACCTAAAGACAAAAAGTTTTGGAAGACACATAGAATACTTTCAAAAATTAGATTCTACAAATAAGGAAGCAAAAAATATTATTGATGAATCTAAAATTAAATCTGGAAGTATAATAATAACTGATTTTCAATATGATGGTAAAGGTAGAAATAAGAAAAAATGGTATGCTTCATCAGGTAAATCAATTACTTTTTCTTTAATATTCAAACCTGAGTTTGAGTTAAAAAAAATAAATTTGCTATCATTAGTTGTTGGAATTGCTATTGCAAATACAATGAAAAAATTAAATGTTGATGCTAAATTAAAATGGCCTAATGACATTTTTATCAATGATAAAAAATGTGGGGGCATTTTGATTGAATCAAAAATTTCAAAAAATAAAATTAAATATTTAATAATTGGAATTGGTATAAATATAAATGAAAATCAATATGAATTTGATTCTTCTTTAGAAAATATTGTAACAAGTTTATATATTGAAAAAGGATCACCAATTCAAAGAGAATTAATTGTTGCCTATATTTTAAATGAACTAGAGAAATTAATTGAAACATTAAATCACAAAAATTCCAAAAATATTATAGACAAATGGAAAAAGTTGTGTGGTCACATAAATAAAAAAGTTAATTTTTTATATAATAAAAAACCTGAAATTGGAATTTTTAAAGATATTAATGATAATGGAGAAGCAATTATCGAAATAGGTAAAAATGATATTATTTTAAACCATAGTCAAATATTTGATATATTCCCTGATTAAACTTATTTTTTCATCAAAACAACTTTTTGTTTTAATTCTCTTAGTTCTCTAATATTACTTTTTTTTATTTTACCAGAGTTCCATTTAATTAAAAAATCTTCTTTAATATCCTCTCCTCCTTGATCAACATATAAATTAAATAAATCCTCAGCTTTTCTTGGTTTTATTTCATTCATTGTTGCAATTAATTGATAGTTAATATCATCAATAATATCATCTAATATTCTATTAGGAAGATTTTTTTTGAAAATATCTTGATCTAATTTTGAAAAATACATTCCTGAAATTCTATAATCTTTATATGCTTCCCATGCATATGG
>MDTG01274251.1_pt1 | contig 27558 bp, 38 predicted proteins | sample 811421 | NCBI WGS metagenome assembly MDTG01 (sample SAMN05326645, study PRJNA326480) | marine metagenome | isolation source: seawater | place: Pacific Ocean: South East | collected 2011
AGTTCAGTGGAGCGAGTCTAACCAAAAACCATTTAGAGCCAGAACAAAAAATAGATCTGAAGTTAAAGGTACGACTCAGAAATATGGCAGACAAAAGGGCGGTGGAGGAGCAAGACATGGATCAAAAAAAGCAAATATATTTAGAAGTGGTGGTATGGCTCACAATTTAAGAGGAGAAAGATCAACTAAAAAATTATCTAAAAGGTTCAAAAAAATTGCCTTGAAGCATGTCTTGTCATCAAAAATGAAAAATAATGAAATTATTTTACTTGAGAAGATTGCTCTAAAAGAACCTAAAACGAAATCCTTAAAAGAAAACTTTAATAAGTTAGAAATTTCTTCTGCACTAATAGTAGAAGGTAATTCTCCTGACAAAAATTTTGCACTTGCTACTAGAAATTTAAAACATATTAAATTTACAAATGCAGATGGGTTTAATGTTCTTGATTTATTAAAATACAGTAAGTTTGTCATCTCAAAAGAGGCAGTAGCAACTTTAGAAAAGAAGATATTGGAATAATGAGTAATATAAAAAACTATAAAATTATTATAAAACCTATTGTTACCGAGAAGGCATCATTAGGCTCAGAATATAACCAAGTGACTTTTAAAGTAGATAATCAATCTACCAAAAAAGAAATCAAAATAGCGATTGAGAAAATATTCAAAGTTAAGGTTAAGAAAGTTAATACAACCAATGTAAAAGGTAAATTAAAATCTTTCAGAGGTTCTCTTGGAAGAAGATCAAATTATAAAAAAGCTTTTGTTACCCTTGAAGAAGGTCAATCAATAGATATTACTGCTGGAGTTTAAATTTTAGAATTATGCCATTAAAAAAATATAGACCAATCACACCAGGAACTAGAGGGCTTTCATTACTTGATAGGAAAGGCCTATGGAAAGGTAAGCCTATGAAATCCCTTACTGCTGGCTTATCAAAAAAAAGTGGAAGGAATAATACCGGAAGAATTACAATGAGAAGAAGAGGTGGTGGACACAAAAATAAATATAGGGTTATTGATTTTAAAAGGTATAAAGATGATATCTCAGCGGTAGTTGAAAGGATTGAATATGATCCAAATCGCTCAACCTACATAGCCTTGATTAAGTACGACGATGGTATTTATTCTTACATCTTGTCACCAAAAGACATGAAAGTTGGAGATAAAATTGTATCTGGAAGTAAAAAGGAAATCAGAGTTGGCAATAGTATGCCTATGTCAGACATTCCTGTCGGAATTGATATTCATAATATTGAACTTAAACCTGGTAGTGGAGGTCAGTTATCAAGATCTGCGGGCTCTTCAACCCAAATTATGGGTAAATCCGATGGTTATGTAGCAATTAAATTACCATCAGGTGAACAAAGAAAAATTCGAGAAGAATGCCGTGCAACTGTTGGAGTTTTATCAAATATTGATAAAAAAAATCAAAAATTAGGAAAAGCAGGAAGAATGAGATGGTTAGGTGTAAGACCATCAGTAAGAGGTGTTGCTATGAATCCTATAGATCATCCTCATGGTGGAGGCGAAGGAAAAACTTCTGGAGGTAGAGACCCTGTAACACCTTGGGGTAAGTCAACTAAAGGAAAAAAAACTCGAAATAATAAAAGAACTGATAAATTTATTATTAAGAGAAAAACTGACAAAAAAGCAAGGATAGAAGTTTAAGCAAATGACAAGATCAATCTGGAAAGGACCATTCGTTGATGCTCACTTATTGAAGAAGGTAAAGGCTCTAAGTGATACAAATAAAAATACTGTTATCAAGACTTGGTCTAGAAGGTCTACAATATTACCTGAATTTGTAGGGGTAAATTTTGCTGTACATAACGGTAAAAGATTTATTCCTGTAAATGTTACAGAGGATATGGTTGGCCATAAGTTAGGTGAATTCTCACCAACTAGAACTTTTAACGGACACACCGCTGGTGATAAAAAGGCTAAATTATAATGAGACATTTAAATACAAAAGAAAATGAAGCTTATGCCATATTGAAAAATATGAGAGTTAGTCCGTCCAAGGCAAATATAGTTTTAGAGATGATACGTGGGAAAAAGGCTTCAGAGGCAATTAATATTTTAAAATTTTCTCATAGAGCCATTGCTAAAGATATAAGTAAGGTTTTGCATAGTGCAATATCAAATGCAGAAAATAATCATCAATTAGACATAGATATTTTAAAAGTAAGTGAGGCATATTGTGGAAAGGGAATGGTGATGAAGAGGTGGAGACCCCGAGCGAAAGGTAGAGCCGGTCGTATAAATAAATTTTTTACCAATGTGACTATTAAAGTTGCAGAAGTTCAAGAAGAAAGTAAATCGAAAGAGTAGTATTATGGGACAAAAAGTAAATCCAGTAGGTTTAAGATTAATATTAAATAAAAAATGGCAATCAAAATGGTATGCTAGTAAGAAAGATTATGGAAATTTTCTTCAAGAAGATATCAAAATCAGGCAATATTTAGAAAAAAAGTTAAAAAATTGTGCGGTAGCAAAAATTCAAATCGAAAGACCTGCAAAAAAAGCTCAAGTGACGATTTATTCTGCCCGACCTGGACTAATTATCGGTAAAAAAGGAAGCGATATTGAAAAATTAAAGAAAAAAATTTCTGAATTTACTTCTGATGAAGTCAATATAAATCTGGTTGAAATTAGAAAACCTGAAGTTGAAGCTCAGTTAATAGCTGATGCCATAGCAGAACAACTTGAAAGAAGAGTATCCTTTAGAAGGGCCATGAAAAGAGCTGTTCAATCAGCAATTAGATTAGGAGCAGATGGAATAAGAGTTAATTGTGGAGGTAGATTAGGTGGAACTGAAATAGCAAGAACAGAATGGTACAGAGAAGGCAGAGTTCCACTTCATACTTTTAGAGCTAATGTAGATTATGCAATTTCAACTGCAAAAACCACTTATGGTGCGTGTGGAATAAAAGTTTGGATTTATAAAGGTGATATTGATGATCATGCCCCACACGAATTAGATAATAAATCAAAAAAAATAGGGTAAATAATGCTTCAACCAAAAAAAACTAAGTTTAGAAAAGCCCACAAAGGAAGAATCAAAGGTGTTGCAACATCAGCAACAGCACTAAATTATGGAACTTTCGGATTAAAGGCTTTAGAAGCAGATCGTGTTACGGCAAGGCAGATAGAAGCTGCTCGTGTAGCTATGACAAGATTTATGAAACGTGCGGGAAGAGTTTGGGTAAGAATTTTTCCTGATGTGCCAGTTTCAAAAAAACCAACTGAAGTAAGAATGGGGAAAGGAAAAGGTTCCCCTGAATTTTGGGCATGTAGAGTGAAACCAGGAAAAATCTTATTTGAAGTTGATGGTGTATCACACTCAGTTGCAGTTGAGGCTTTTAACAGAGCATCATCTAAACTTCCTATTAAAACAAAAGTTGTTGAACAATTAATTAAGTAATTATTATGAACGCCGAAGAAATAAGAAAAAAAACTCCTGACCAACTTAAAGTTGAACTTGAGAATCTTTATAAAGAGTCATTCAACTTAAGGTTCCAAAAATCTTCTGGTCAACTTGAGAATACATCTCGTATTTTTAAAGTTAGGAAATTAATAGCAAGAATTAAGACAATTGTTAATGAAAAGAAAAAAATTAAATAAAAGTGAAGTAAATTATGCCAAAAAAAATATTACAAGGAACCGTAATTAGTAATAAACAGGACAAAACTGTTACAGTTTTAGTCGAAAGAAAGATCAAGCATCCTATGCTAAAGAAAATTATTAAAAGGTCAAAAAAGTATAGTGCTCATGATCAAGATAATCAATTTAAGTCTGGCGATAAGGTTAAAATCATGGAATCAAAGCCAATTTCTAAAATGAAACGATGGGTGGTTATAAATTAATGATACAGGCAGAATCAAGATTAGATATAGCTGATAATTCTGGGGCAAGAGAAGTTTTGTGTGTAAAGGTTTTAGGAGGCTCGAAAAGAAGATTTGCATCTGTAGGAGACATTATTGTAGTAACGGTAAAAGACGCAATGCCTAAAGGTAAGGTAAAAAAAGGCACAGTTCACAAAGCTGTAATTGTAAGAACGAAAAAAGAATTAAAGAGAGCTGATGGCAGTACCATTAAATTTGACAGTAATGCAGCTGTCTTAATTAATAACCAAGGTGAGCCAGTAGGAACTAGAATTTTTGGACCTGTTTGTAGAGAATTAAGATACAGGAAACAAATGAAAATCATCTCTTTAGCTCCAGAGGTTTTATAATGACTGCTAGAATTAAAAAAGGAGATAGAGTTTATATTAATTCTGGAAAAGATAATGGTAAAACAGGTGAGGTTATTAAGGTGTTAGGAACAAAAGCTGTTGTGAAAGATGTTAATCTTTATAAAAAACATCAGAAGCAAGATCAAAAAAATGAAGGTGGAGTTTTAAATAAAGAAATGCCAATTAGTATTTCTAACTTAATGCTTCTAGATAAAAAATTAAATAAACCTACAAGAGTAGGTCACAAAATAATGAAAGATAATAAGAAAGTTAGAATTTCTAGAATATCTGGGGAGCAAATTGATGGATAATATTCAACCAAGAATAAAGGAAATATATAAAAATGAAGTTGTCCCAAAGTTAAAAACTGAACTTAACAAATCTAACTTAATGGAGATGCCTAAATTAACTAAAATTACTTTAAATATGGGGCTTGGTGAAGCTGCAGTTGATTCAAAAGTTATCCAATCAGCATCAAATGATCTTGCAGCAATTTCAGGTCAAAATCCAGTTATTACAAAAGCAAGAAAATCAATTGCAACTTTTAAAATTAGAAGTGGAATGCCGCTCGGTGTTAAGGTTACGTTGAGGGGCAATCGAATGTATGAGTTTGTCGATAGATTAGTTACAGTTGCTCTGCCTCGTATAAGAGATTTTAGAGGTTTAAAGAAAAATTGCTTTGATGGAAGAGGAAATTACTCATTTGGAATTAAAGAATGTACTATTTTCCCTGAAATAAATGTAGATAAATTAGATAAAGTAAGAGGTTTGGATGTCACAATCTGTACTAGTGCGAATGATGACAAAGAGTCTTTGATTCTACTAAAATTATTAAATTTTCCAATAATTGTATAATAGGAGTTTTAAAAAAAATTTATATGGCAAAAAAAGTGCAATAGAAAAAAACAAAAGAAGAATTAAATTATCAGAAAAAGACTTAACTAAAAGGCTTTCTCTTAAAAGTTTAATAATGAATAAGGAAACTCCTATAGTCGATAGATTTCAAGCACAGCTAAAGCTATCCAAGATGAGAAGAAACGGAGCTAGATCAAGAATTAGAAATAGGTGCTCTGTAACTGGAAGACCGAGAGGGTACCATAAAAGAGTTAAATTATCTAGAATTGCACTTAGAGAACTTGCTTCTAGAGGTCAAATACCTGGAATGAATAAATCAAGTTGGTAAGAAAGGGAAATATTTTATGTCATTACAAGATCCATTATCAGATTTATTTAGTAGAATAAGAAATGCGCAAATGCGCAATAAGACAATTGTATCATCTCCAGTTTCAAAATTGAGAGAAAGTATTTTGGAAGTATTAAAAAAAGAAGGTTACATAAGAGGATATTCAAAAACACAACATACCTCTGGTCGCGAAGAACTTGATATCGAATTAAAATATGATGAAAGTGGTCCAGTAATTTCTAATATTACTAGGATATCTAAACCAGGAAGAAGAGTATATTCAGGAGCAGAGAGGATACCATTTATCCATAATGGATTGGGTATTTCAATCATTTCTACATCTAAAGGTGTGATGTCAGACAATGAAGCTAGGCAACAAAAAGTTGGTGGCGAAATAATTTGTAAGGTATTTTAAATATGTCTCGAATTGGTTCAAAAGAAATAGTAGTACCAGAAAATGTTAAAGTCATTGTAGAAGGCAAAAGTGTTTATGCAGAAGGGCCAAAAGGTAAATTACAATCTAAGATCAATGATGGAATTTCAGTTAAAATCGATGGCAATAAGATAGTAGTGAATGCAGAAAACAATGAAAAGTCTACATTGGCATTTTGGGGCCTCCAAAGAAATTTAGTTAATAATATTATATTGGGAGTTACAGAGGGATTCACAAAAAAATTAGAAATGAATGGAGTGGGTTATAGAGCGGCACTTAAGGGCAAGAATCTAGAATTAATGCTTGGTTATAGTCACCCAATAAATTATGAGATACCAGAAAATATTCAAATAACGGTAGATAAGCAGAATAATATAGAAATCGCTGGACCAGATAAGCAAGCTGTCGGTCAAACAGCGGCAGAAATTAGAAGTTTTAGAGGTCCTGAACCATATAAAGGTAAAGGAATAAAATACTCAGATGAATATATAAACAGAAAAGAAGGCAAAAAGAAGTAATGTTGAGTGTTAGTAGAAAAAAGAGAAGTGATAGAGTTAGATTTCAAGCAAAGTCTAAAAGTAAAAATTCTTTACGATTATCTTTTTATAAGTCTTCAAAGCATCTTTATGCTCAAATTATAGACGATAGAAAGGGCGTTACATTATGTAGTGCATCGTCATTAAAGATAGGTAATAAAAAAAATTCATGCAATATGGAAAATGCTGCATTATTAGCTACAGAGATTGCAAAAAAAGCAAAAGAAAATGGTATCAAAAAAATCTATTTAGATAGAGGGCCAAATATTTATCACGGAATAATAAAAGCATTCGCAGATGCAGCTCGCTCAGCTGGAATGAGTTTTTAGAAAGGAACTATGTCAAAAGATAATAAAGATAGAAATAAAGATCAAAGAGAATCCGAACTAAAGGATAAGCTCGTAGCAATAAATAGGGTAACAAAAGTTGTAAAAGGTGGAAGAAGGTTTGGATTTGCTGCATTAGTTGTAGCAGGTGACGAATCAGGAAAAGTTGGATTTGGTCACGGCAAAGCAAAGGAAGTTCCCGAAGCTATTAAAAAGGCGACTGACTCTGCTAAAAAAAGTTTGATTAAAATCCCTCTAAGAGAAGGAAGAACGCTTCATCATGATATTATAGGATCACATGGATCAAGCAAAGTAGTTATGCGATCAGCACCTTCAGGTACGGGGATTATTGCTGGTGGTTCAGTAAGGGCTGTCTTTGAATTATTAGGTATCCAAGACATTGTAGCTAAATCAGTTGGAAGTGCTAATCCATATAATATTATTCGAGCAGCAGTAGATGGCTTGAAACAACAAAAATCACCTAAAATTATTGCAGCTAGAAGAAGTAAAAAAGTATCCAATGTTACGTCAGCTAGAGAGTAAATAATGAGTGAAAAAAAGATAAAAATTATTTTAAAAAAAAGCATCATTGGTTCTAAAAAAGAGCAAATAGCTACTGTTAAGGGATTAGGGTTAAGAAAATTAAATAGTTTTGTTATAAGGAATAAAACACCCGAGACTATGGGTATGGTAAAAAAAATTAATCACTTAATTTTCACTGAAGAGCAATAAATTATGAAACTGAATCAAGTAGTAAGATTAAAGTCTAGAAAAGATCAGAAACGCATTGGAAGAGGCATTGGTTCTGGAAAAGGAAAAACTTCTGGGAGCGGCCATAAAGGTCAGAAAGCAAGATCTGGAGTGGCGATTAATGGGTTTGAAGGTGGTCAGATGCCTTTGCATAGAAGATTACCTAAGTTCGGATTTAACAATATAAACAATCAAAAATTTATTGAAATTAATTTAGAGGATATACAAAACATAATAGAAAAAAACGGCATTGAAGAAAATCAATCCTTTGATATTGATCTATTAAAAAAATTAGCAATTGTGAAGGCTAAAGACATTAGAGAAATAAAGATATTAGGTAGGGGAGAACTTAAATCAAAAAATAAAATTGAATGTTCTAAAATTTCCAAGTCTGCTGAAGAAAAAATAAAGAAGATTGGAAATGAATTAAATATTACTAAAAAAGGTCAATAGATGGCTTCTGCCGCAGAAAAATTAGCTTCAAATTTTAACTTTAGCGTTTTCTCTAAAGCTACTGAATTAAAGAGAAGAATTTGGTTCACTTTAGGTGCTTTAATAATATATAGATTTGGCACTTATGTACCTCTCCCTGGAATAGATGTTGAGCAACTTAAGTTATTAGTTGAAACAAACCAGAGTGGAATTTTGGGTATGTTTGATGTATTTGCTGGTGGAGCAATTAGCAGGATGGCAATTTTTGCTTTAGGCATCATGCCGTACATTTCTTCTTCAATTATTATGCAACTAATGACTAGTGTTTCTTCTCATCTAGCAAGTTTAAAAAAGGAGGGAGAGCCAGGCAGAAGAAAGATTACTCAGTATACCAGGTATGGAACTGTAGCTTTAGCAGTATTGCAGGGTTATGGAATCTCTGTTGGCTTAGAATCAGCTGGAAAAATTGTTTCTGATCCAGGGCTATTTTTTAGGCTTTCAACAACTATAACATTAACTGGTGGGACTGTTTTTTTAATGTGGCTAGGAGAACAGATCACAAGTAGAGGTATTGGAAATGGGATTTCTTTAATCATATTTTCAGGTATTGTCGCTGAAATTCCTAGTGCATTAATAAACACACTTACTCTTGGTAGACAAGGAACAATATCGACTCTTTTATTGGTATTTTTACTTATAATGATTGTAGCCGTGATCATTTTCATAGTCTTTATGGAACGAGCTCAGAGAAGATTAGTAGTTCAATATCCAAAAAGACAAATGGGAAATAAAATGTATTCCGGAGATAGTACACATTTGCCGCTTAAACTTAATACAGCTGGTGTAATTCCTGCGATTTTTGCATCATCAATTCTACTATTACCAATTACAATTGCTAATTTTAACCTTTCAGCTGAGTCAGGTTGGCTGAACGATGCCGCTGCGTTATTAGGCCGTGGACAACCTGCTTATATGTTACTTTATGCATCAGCAATAATTTTCTTTGCTTTTTTCTATACATCTATTGTTTTCAATCCATCTGAAACTGCAGATAATTTAAAAAGACAGGGTGGATTTATACCAGGTATTCGTCCAGGAGAAAAAACGGCAGAGTATATAGATTTTGTTTTATCCAGAATAACAACGATCGGGGCTCTTTATTTAGCTTTCGTTTGTATTCTTCCAGAGCTATTGATTTCCCAATACTCTATTCCGTTTTATTTAGGTGGTACTTCTTTATTAATTGTTGTCGTAGTAGGGATGGATACAATCGGTCAAGTTCAGAGTCATTTATTTGCTTATCAATATGAAGCCCTAATAAAAAAATCTAAACTTAGAGGAAGTAGAAGATGAATATAATTTTATTTGGCCCTCCTGGATCTGGAAAGGGAACTCAGGCTGATTTAATTTGTGAAAAGTATAATCTTTTACATATATCAACTGGTGATCTACTAAGATCAGAAATTAAAAGTAAAAGTGATTTTGGTAAGGGTATTCAAGAAATAATTGATTCAGGTAATTTAGTTTCTGATGAAATTATTATAAAATTAATTACTTCTGCTATTAAAAAATATAATAATTTCTCAGGTTATCTTTTTGATGGATTTCCAAGAAACATGAATCAAGTAAATTTGCTTTCCGAATTTCTGCATTCCAAAGGTATTAAAATTGACTGCGTTTTACTCCTTATTGTTGATAAATCAATTTTGTTAGATAGAGTATTACTTAGGAAAGAGACTGAAGGGAGAAGTGATGACAATGAGAAGACTTTTAAGAATAGATTTGATGTTTATTGCAAAGAAACACAGCCACTAGTTCAATATTATAAATCAGATAATTTACTAAAAGAGATAAATGGCATTGGTGAAATTTATCAAATAAATCAAAGAATTAACGCTGAATTAGAGGCTTTTTAATATGCTTGACCATTTTATTAATAATCATATAATCCCGCAATCTTTCAGAGCAATGTTAACCAAGGAAAAAAGCTATGGCTAGAATAGCAGGTGTAAACATACCCACGCAAAAAAAACTTGGTGTTGCACTTACATACATATATGGAATTGGTATCAAATTATCTAAAGATGCATGTAAAGAAGCTAATGTAGATATGAATACTAGAGTTCAAGACCTTTCAGAATCTGAAATTAAAAGTTTAGCTGATGTCATTTCAAATTCTTACAACGTGGAAGGTGACTTAAGAAGAGAAGTTTCAAGTAATATCAAAAGATTAAAAGATCTTGGTACTTATCGAGGTGTAAGGCATAGAAAAAATTTACCTTGTAGAGGTCAAAGAACTCATACAAATGCAAGAACAAAAAAAGGGAAAGCTATTGCTATTGCTGGTAAAAAGAAGGTTACTAAATAAATGGCTGATAATAAAGTTGTAAAAAAGAAAAAACAAAAAAGAAATATTGTGTCAGGGTTAGCTTTTATCAATGCTACTTTTAATAATACCATGATTACAATTACAGATGAACAAGGAAATAGTATTGCTTGGTCTTCAGCTGGAGTTAAAGGGTTTAAGGGCTCTAGAAAATCAACGCCATACGCTGCTCAAATTGCAGCAGAAGATGCAGGTGAAAAAGCTAAAGAATTTGGATTGAAAAATTTACAGGTATTTATAAAAGGTCCTGGTGGAGGAAGAGAATCTGCTCTAAGAGCTTTGCAAGCAGTTGGTTTTTATATTACCTCGATCAAAGATACTACTCCTATTCCTCATAATGGTTGTAGGCCTCCAAAGAAAAGAAGAGTTTAAGAAAAATTATATTTATAAAGGAAAAAAAATGAGCATAATAAATAATTGGCAATCTCTCATTAAACCATCAAAGCTAAGATTAGATGTCGATGAAAATGCCAAATATAAAGCGACCCTAACTGCAGAACCATTAGAAAGAGGGTTTGGACTTACCTTAGGAAATGCCCTTAGAAGAGTACTACTTTCATCGCTACAAGGTACAGCAGTAACATCTATTAAAATAGATAATGTTTTGCATGAATTTTCCTCAATTGATGGTGTAAGAGAAGATGTTACCGATATTGTTCTAAATATAAAATCTTTAGCCCTTAACATGCATTCGGAGGGAACAAGAAAAATGTCTCTGAATGTCTCTGGTCCAGGTGAAATTAATGCTGGAATGATAAACACCCCCTCTGAAATAGACATTATTAATCCTGAACTTGTAATCTGTAATTTAGATGAAAATACTGAATTTAATATGGAGTTAACCGTATCAAAGGGAAAAGGATATGTATCTGCTGAACATAATAAAAATGAAGAATCTGCCATTGGACTAATCCCCATAGATTCAATATTCAGTCCAGTTAAACAAGTATCGTATAGTATTGAAAACACAAGAGAAGGAAAAATACTTGATTATGATAAGCTGACAATGAGTATAGAAACTGATGGATCTATTACACCTGAAGATGCGATTGCATTTGCTGCAAGAATAATTCAAGATCAACTGCAATCATTTATTAATTTTGAAGAACCTGAAGAAGTTCAGGTAGAACCTGATGCACTAGAGCCTCAATTTAATAAAAATTTATTGAGAAAGGTTGAAGAACTCGAACTTTCTGTCAGATCAATGAATTGTCTAAGAAATGATAATATTATTTATATTGGTGATCTAGTTCAAAAGAGTGAAATTGAGATGCTTAGAACCCCAAATTTTGGAAGAAAGTCATTGAATGAAATAAAGGAAGTTTTAGGTGTCATGTCATTATATCTTGGAATGGAAGTCCCTAATTGGCCTCCAGAAAATATTGAGGAATTAGCAAGAAAAGTTGAGGATCCATATAACTAATTTAGATAATTATGAGACACGGAGTTGCAAAAAGAAAATTAAATAAAACATCTTCTCATAGAATAGCTATGCTTGAGAATATGGCCGTTTCATTGATAAAGAATGAAACAATTAAAACAACTTTACCTAAGGCTAAAGAACTTAGACCATTTGTTGAAAAAATAATTACACTAGGAAAGAAAAACAAAGAGTCATCAAGGATTAATGCTTTTAATTCATTGAGAGATAAAGATGCAGTAACAAAAGTATTTAGTGATTTGTCAGAAAGATTTAAAAAAAGAAGTGGTGGATATTGCAGAATAGTAAAGGCCGGTTTCCGATCAGGAGACAATGCCCCGATGGCATATATACAGTTATTAGATCAAGAATTTGCGAAGACTGAAAAAAAATAATATTTCTTGTAAACCATAAACTTTTTTGACCTTATAAGTTTCATGGCCAATACACCAAAAAAAATACTTATTACCAGTGACTACGAAAATTGTCGTATAGATAAATTTCTTTTAAATTATCTCTTCCTTCCTAAAAATTTGATTCATAAAGATTTAAGAAAAAATAGAATTAAGGTCAATAATAAAAAAATTAAATTTGATTATCGACTTTCAGTTGGTGATGAAATTATTTTATTTAAAGATTATAAAATAAATAAATCAAATGAGAAAAAATTTATAGATAAAAAGATAATTTCACAATTCGAAAATTCTATTATTACTAAAAATCAGGACTATTTAATTATAAATAAGTGGAACGGTATAGCTTCTCAAGGTGGTTCAAAAATTAAAACAAGCATAGATGATATAATTAAGGAATTAAATATAGAAAATTCCAAACCAAGGTTAGTTCATAGGCTGGATAAAGAAACAAGTGGAATAATGTTGATAGCATTAAATATTAAATCTAGCAGATATTTCCAAGATCTTTTTTCTAATAGAAAAATAAAAAAAACTTACTTTGCCATCGTAGAAAATAATCCACCAAAAAAAAGTGGAGTTTTTAAAGACCCAATACTTGAAAAAGGTGAATATTTAGACGCTGAAACTAAATATGAGGTAGTGAATCAGTTAGAGGAAGGATTGCACATGCTTAAGCTTTATCCTAAAACTGGACGAAAACATCAAATAAGAATTCATTGTTCAAAAGGAGACTGCCCAATTCTTGGTGATCCAAAATACAATTGTAATTCTAGTCGTAAGGAAAGTAGTAATAATCTATTTCTTCATGCAGGAGCAATAGAATTTACAGATCTATATGGAAATAAAATTAATGTCAAAGCTGAGTTACCTATACATTTTACAAAATACATAAAATTTGATAATTAAAATTTATAAGGTATTATAATCACTTATGACAAACATCATTAAAGAGCTTGAAAAACAAAGGAAGCAGGCAAGAGAAGGTGGCGGAAAGAAAAGAATAGACGCCCAACATGCAAAAGGTAAACTAACGGCACGTGAAAGAATTGAAATTCTTCTAGATGAAGGAACATTTGAAGAATACGATATGTACGTTGAACACCGAACAAATGAGTTTGGGATGGAAAAGCAAAAATTTTCTGGAGATGGTGTAGTAACAGGAAGTGGGAAAGTAAATAATAAATTAGTTTTCGTATTTAGTCAGGATTTTACTGTTTTCGGGGGATCATTATCTGAAGCTCATGCAGAAAAAATTTGTAAGATTATGGACATGGCCATTAAAGTTGGAGCTCCAGTGATTGGTATAAATGACTCAGGTGGTGCAAGAATTCAGGAAGGCGTGGCATCTTTGGCGGGGTATGCCGAAGTATTTCAAAGAAATGTTTTAGCTTCAGGTGTTGTCCCGCAAATTTCAGTAATTATGGGTCCGTGTGCTGGCGGAGCTGTTTATTCTCCAGCTATGACCGATTTCATATTCATGGTTAAAAATACTTCATTTATGTTTGTTACAGGGCCTGATGTAGTTAAAACTGTAACTCAGGAAAGTGTGACACAAGAAGAATTAGGTGGAGCTAAAACTCATACATCAAAATCTTCAGTTGCTGATGGAGCCTTCAATAATGACATTGAAACTTTACAAGAAGTAAAAAACTTAATTGATTTGCTGCCTTCTAGCAATAGAGAGAAATCAATGAGAATGAACCTTGAATTTCAAGAATTAGAACCTGATTTATCTTTAGATACATTGGTTCCTGATAATCCAAACAAGCCTTACGACATGAAAGAATTAATAACTAAAGTAGTAGATAATAACTATTTTTTCGAAATACAATCTGACTTTGCTAAAAATATTATCACTGGATTTGGAAGAATTCAGGGAAGAACAGTTGGATTTGTTGCAAATCAACCTCTCGTTTTAGCAGGTTGCCTTGATATAGATTCTGGAAAAAAAGGAGGTCGCTTCGTAAGATTTTGTGATTGCTTTAATATACCAATTGTTACATTTGTAGATGTTCCTGGTTTTCTTCCTGGTGTTTCACAAGAACATAATGGAATAATAAAGAATGGAGCAAAGCTTCTTTTTGCATATGCAGAAGCAACTGTTCCAAAAGTCACGATTATTACTAGAAAGGCTTATGGAGGAGCATATGTAGTTATGGCCTCAAAGCATTTAAGAGGAGATATTAATTATGCATGGCCGAGTGCTGAAATAGCCGTAATGGGTGCTAAAGGCGCTGTTGAAATTTTGTTTAGGGATGAAATAAAAGACAAAAAGAAAATTGCAAAAAGAACTGATGAATATACAGACCAGTTTGTAAATCCATTTATTGCATCCAAAAGAGGTTTTATAGATGATGTTATTAAACCTCATTCTACTAGAAAAAGAATAGCTATAGCTTTAGATAACCTTGAGAATAAAGAACTTTCCTCCCCATTTAAGAAACACGATAATATTCCTCTTTAAAGTATGATTAAAAAGATTCTTATTGCCAACCGTGGTGAAATTGCTTGCAGGATCATTAGGACTGCTAAAAAGTTAGGAATAAAGACTGTAGCTGTTTTTTCTGAAGTCGATAAAGACTCTTTATTTGTAAGTTATGCGGATGAAAGCTATTGCATTGGTAGACCAGAGCCGAGTGAGTCGTATTTAAATATTAACAAAATAATATCGATTGCGAAGCAATCTAAAGTTGATGCAATTCATCCTGGTTATGGATTTTTATCTGAAAATGCTGAATTTGTTAAACGACTTAAAAAAGAAAAAATAACTTTCATTGGTCCTAATCCCAAAGCAATAAAAAAAATGGGTGATAAAATTGAGTCAAAAAACCTTGCTATAAAATTAAAACTAAATGTTATACCAGGACATACAGCTCCTGTTAACAGTGCAAAAGAAGCACTTTCAATCTCAAAAAAAATTGGTTTTCCAGTGCTCTTAAAAGCGTCTGCTGGCGGTGGTGGAAAGGGCATGAGAATCGTTAGATCGGATAAGGAGCTAGAAGAAAATTTTAATGCCGCAAGAAGTGAGTCAAAAAATAGTTTTGGTGACGATCGAGTATTTATTGAAAAATATATAGAACAACCAAGGCATATAGAAATTCAAATATTATGTGATAAGCATGGAAATAGGGTTCACTTGGGAGAAAGAGAGTGTTCTATACAAAGGAGATATCAAAAAGTAATAGAAGAATGCCCATCACCATTAGTGGATAATGAAATGAGGGAGTCAATGGCATCACAAGCGCTAAGACTCGCAAAAGAGGTCAATTATGACTCTGCTGGTACAGTTGAATTTGTTGTTGATTCTAAAAAGAATTTTTACTTCTTAGAAATGAATACAAGGTTACAAGTTGAGCATCCAGTAACTGAGTTAGTTACTGGAATTGATTTAGTTGAGCAAATGATATATTGCGCAGATAATAAAAAATTAAAATTAAAACAATCTGATATCAAATTAAATGGATGGTCAATGGAGTCTAGAATATATGCTGAAGATCCAAGTAAGGATTTTATGCCATCAATCGGTAGAGTTTTAGAATATCTAGAACCAAATAATGATAATTTTGAAGATGGAATTGTGAGAAATGATACAGGAATATCTCCTGGATCAGAAATATCAATTTTTTATGATCCAATGATTTCGAAATTAGCTGTTCATCATAAAGACAGAGTTTCAGCAATAGAATTGATGATTGACTCATTGCAAAACTATTATTTATCTGGAGTTGAAAATAATATTGGATTCTTAATTTCTATATTAGATGATAAAAAATTCAAAAGTGGATCTCTATCAACTAATTTTATTAAAGAGAAGTTTAAAAATGGTTACCAACCCGAAATAGGATTAACAGATGATATTATAAAAAAGTTATCTATTGTATCTTTTTTAATATTTATTAAACAATCAAGAAAAATAGATATTTCTAGATGTAGTGAGTTAACAGTTAAAATTCTTGATCACTATACAAATATACAAGTTGTAGAAATAAATTATTCTAATCAAGAATATTTAATTTCTGTTAAGATCAATAATTCTATTATTACCCTTAAGTCCAACTGGAAATTAAGCAAAAAAATACTTATTGCTGAAATAAATGATATTAGAGAATATTTTAAAATTAATAAAATATTTAATCTTCACAAAATAAATATTGAACATTTAGGAATAAAACTTGATGTAGATATTTTCCCAAGCAATCAAAAAAATTATTATGAGTATATGCCAAAGCAATCAGATGAGGACTTATCTAGAAGACTTATATCTCCGATGCCGGGATTAGTAAAAAATATTCAAGTTGAAGAAAATCAAAAAATAAAATCTGGAGATCAATTAATAATTATCGAAGCAATGAAAATGGAAAATATTCTTAGAAGTGAAAAAGACTGCGTGATAGATAAAATTCTTATTAAAGAAGGTGATAGCGTTAGTACAGATGAAGAACTGGTATTGTTTAAGAATTAAATCTAGCGAAAAATTTACTTATTAAAAATATTATCTATTTCTTTTATAGTTATATCATCAAATAAATTATTATCTATTTCCATGCCAATGTCATGGAGACTGGTCACAATTTTACTACTTAGACCACATGGATTAATTCCGTTATAGTGCCTAAGATTAGGATTTAAATTAAATGAGAATCCATGATAGCTAACCCATTTTTTAAATTTTAGACCGATGCTGGCTATTTTATATAAGTTTCCATCATCTTTTTTGATAAAAACACCATGATGTTTATTGTTAATTATACCGTTTATTCCAAAACTTTTTAAAATATTTAAAATTAGACTTTCTATTAACTGAACAAATTCTCTGACATCTTTCTTTCTTTGATTGAGATCAATCATTAAGTAAACAACCCTTTGGCCAGGTCCATGATAAGTATACTTGCCACCTCTATCAGTCTTAAATATAGGAAATTTTTCTCTATCTAATAAATCATTTGGATTTTCCCTAATACCACAAGTGTATAGAGAGGGGTAATTTAATATCCATGTCATTTCCCCTTCATTATTATTGATTATACTATTTACACGTTCCTCCATGAATTTGATACTACTGTTAAATTCTTGAGGCTGTATATCTATTTTGAATTCCATTTATTTTACTGGATATTAAATGAGTATGTAGTAAATAAATAATATTATGGATGAAGTCACGAATAATATTTCAAAAAGTGAAAATATTACATTTAATAATGAACTTATTAATGAAGTAATACTTCATTCAGACCATAGAAATACGGAAAAATTAAATAGATTAGTTAGTGGCCTACACCCAGCAGATCTGGCAGATCTTTTAACTTTTCTTAACTCTGAGCAGAGATCATTCACATTGAGTATATTAGATGAGGAAACATATACCAATGTTCTTGCAGAATTAGACGACACTATAATTGATGAAACAATTCAAAAACTTGAAGATAAGAAAGTCATTAAATCAATTTCTGAAATGGATACTGATGATGCAGTTAATCTTATAGAGTCATTGGAGCCAGAAGCTCAAAAGAAGATTCTAGATCAAGTTCCCATAGCTGAAAGAGAAATATTTCAAGAAAGCTTAAATTACCCAGAAGATTCAGCTGGGCGAAGAATGCAAAAAGAATTTGTTTCAATGCCAGCATTTTGGTCAGTTGGCCAAGCTATTGACTACCTTAGAGAAGAATCACAGCTGCCAGATGATTTTTTTGAAATTTTTATTGTTGATCCTCTTAGTAGGCCATTAGGAAGCGTTTCAGTATCCAAAGTTTTGAGATCTGCAAGAAAAACTCAACTTAATGAGATTTTAGATGACAGTCCAAAATTTATAAAGGCCTCCATGGATCAGGAGGAGGCGGCATTACTATTTGAACAATATTCACTTGTCTCTGCGGGTGTAGTCGATGAACAAAACAGATTAATAGGTAGAATAACCGCAGACGACATAGTTTGGGTTCTTCAAGAAGAAGCAGAAGAGGATATCTTAAGACTAGGTGGAGTTCCTGAAACAGAAATGAACCAGAGTGTTATCAAATCAACTCAAAAAAGATTTGTTTGGTTATTCTTAAATCTATTGACTGCAATATTAGCCTCAGTTGTAATTAGTTTTTTTGGAGCAAGTATAGAAAAGATGGTTGCTTTAGCCGTCTTAATGCCAATAGTAGCATCAATGGGTGGGAATGCTGGCACCCAGACTCTTACACTAACCGTTAGATCTCTTGCAACAAAAGAATTAGTTGATGGAAATAGAAAGAAAATTTTTATTAAAGAAATATCAATTTCTATTCTAAATGGAGTTATTTTTGCAATCTTAATAGCTGTTGCAACAATCTTTTGGTTTAATGACACATCTTTAGCTTTAATCGTTGGTGCTGCGATGATAATAAATATAATTTCCGCAGGTTTATTTGGGTTTTTGATACCTTATACTCTTAATTATTTTAAGATTGACCCAGCACTGTCCTCAAGTGTCTTTGTTACAACTGTAACTGATGTTTTTGGTTTTCTATCTTTTTTGGGTCTTGCTTCTGTTTACCTTTTTTAATTGATTTTAATATTGTCAATTAGTCTTGTTGATCCAATAAATACGGCAATAAAAAGTCTAGATTTTTGATTTTTTTTTACATTTAAAGCAAATTTTTCTGACCTTAGCTCAAAATAATCTATTTTATCAATTCCATTTTCAATTAAAATTTTTTGATTCTTTTTAATAATATTAGATGGTCTCCAGTTTTCTTTTAGTTCACGCCTAGTTTTTTTTAAAATTTTTATAATATTTTGTGCAATAATTTTTTGCTTATCGCTTAAATATAAATTTCTAGAAGATAAAGCTAGTCCAAAACTATCTCTTACAGTTTTACCAGATATGACTTTTATATTCATATTTAGTTTTTTTGTTAATTGTTTTATAAAACTGAATTGCTGAAAGTCTTTTTCTCCAAAATATGAATAGTCAGGTTTAATTATATCAAATAATTTTATTACAATACTTCCAACCCCAGGAAAGTACTTTGGTCTAGTTTTTCCACATAATATTTTTTCTATAGGAAGTTTTAATTGTATTAATTTTGACACCTTATAAGTAAGTATCTCTTTTTTATTAGGAATAAAAACTATATCAACAGATAATTTTTTTAGCAAACTAATATCTTTTTTTGTATTTTTTGGATATTTTTTAAAATCCTCATTTGCACCAAACTGACTAGGATTGATAAAGATACTAACTATAACTATTCTATTATTTCCCTTTGCTTTTTTTACTAAAGAAAGATGACCATCATGTAATGATCCCATAGTTGGAACTAAGCATATTTTATTATTATTTAATTTAAGAATTTCTATTTTTCTTTGTAGAGTTTTAATATTTTTAATTATTTTCATTTAATCTATTTAATTTTGATTTTTTCAAATATACAATTGTCAGCAAATTTGAAAGATTTTTCATATTTTTCAGACGTGTCCACAGTCCATGTAAGTATATGATATCCATGTTTTTTTAGATCCTTTACAACATCTAATTCTAAAATACTTATATCTATAGCTAAAAAATCCACATCTAACTCTTTAACTTCATCAACTGTTAAATTAATGTCGTTTGATATTAGACCAAGCTTAAAAAAAGGTGCATTATTTTTAAACCATCTAATAGAACTTTTATCAAATGATTGGATTGCTACTTCACCATTGTATGACCTAATTATTTCAAATAATCTCTCTTCAATTAAGGGATGAAATGATTGTTTAATTTCTATTAAAATAGGTACTTTTCCATTAATCTTATAAAGAACCTCATCGATTGAAGAAATTACACAATCTGTATTTAATAATTTGATTTTCCTCAGTTCATTTGCAGTGCAATCTTTTACTAATTTTTTTATTCCTGCCAATCTATGAAGATCAAGATCATGAAAAACCATTACCTCAGAATCTTTTGAAAGAGTTATATCAAGTTCAATTGAAAAATGATTAGCTATAGCGTGTTCAAAAGACTCAATTGTATTTTCTATAATATCTATATTATTATGCAGGCCTCTATGAGCAATTGGCCTTTTTAAAAAGGCTTGCATTTTATTCTTTTAATGAAAAGATTGATGATATTTCAACACATGCATTTTTGGGTAGCGAGCTACAACCAACAGCAACTCTAGTATGCATTCCATTTTTTCCCAGTACCTCACATATAAAGTCTGAAGCACCATTAATAACATCAGGATGTTTATCAAATTTATTTTCTGAATTTACAAATCCAGATAATTGGATACAAGAAAGATTTTCTATATCTATATTTTTACCCATTGAATTTAAAATAATAAGTGTATTTACTGCACATAATTTAGCAGCTTGATTCGCCATTTTTATTGATACTTCATTTCCTACTTTCCCAGAGATGATATTTCCATCTTTTAAAGGTAGTTGACCAGAGATATAAATTTTATTTTCATCTTTTAAAAAAGGCAGATAGTTTCCAAATTTTACAGTTGACTCTGGGATGGAAATTAAAAGTTCCTTTAGCTTATCTTCTAGTTTCATCTTCTAAATAATTATAAATTTCTCCCCAATCATTTGCTTTTAAATCAACTTCTTGAGGAGTAGTAGCTAATTTTTTTAATCTTTTATCAGATATATAATGAATTAGTTTTATACCTTCAACTTCATTATATGCAGATAAGAGGTTAGCAGATATATCATCAATGAAGAAAATTTTATTTTTTTGTTTTTTCGCTATTTCTTTAATGGCTCTACCTTTAAGTCCTGAATTAGATATTATTGGAAAATCTAAACCATTATTCTTGAAAGATATTTCTCTTTTTTTTCTATTATGATGTGGCAAGTTAGATAATACTACGATTTGATATTTAAGGATATTTTTGATTTTACTCAAGTATTTAATCGAATCATTAACAAAGCTTATCTTTTCTGTGTGTAAATTATAAAATTCCGATAAATGTTTAATAATCTCATCATTTTCTATAACTACATCTTCTTTTATTTTTTTTATATTTCCAAACAAAGCATAAGATGAAAGGTCATAGTAAAGACCTAAGCTATTTAGATATGTTTCAAACGATTCAACGAAGTTCAATATTACTTCGTCAGCATCAGAAATTAAGAGAGGTGAGTCGTGATTGATATTTAAGTTTTCAATTTGACTCAAGACCTCTTTATCGAGGGATGTTGATGCCATTATTTTATTTCAATTAATGTCAATTTAGACTGTGTATATTGTCCAAGAGCTTCAAGTGATTTATCCCTTCCAAATCCAGACTGTTTAAACCCTCCATGTGGTAGAGACATATCACCATCGCTTAAGCTATTAACTAAGACCTTCCCACTCTTTATTCTTTTAACAAGTTTATGAACTTTGTTTAGATCATTTGACCAAATCATTGCATTAAGTCCATAATTTGTGTCATTTGCGATTTGAAGAGCTTCTTCCTCGTTTTCAAAATCTATAGCACACAAAACAGGTCCAAATATTTCTTCCTTTGCGACGGTCATTTCATTTTTTACATCTTTAAACACAGTTGGGCTAATATAGTAACCTCCAGAATCTTGTTTAACTTGCTCTCCGCCAGTTATCACATTAGCGCCTTCATTTTTACCAGAATCAATATAGTCTAGGATTTTTTCAGTTTGGGTTTTATCAACAATGGTCCCCATCAAAGTTTCAGGATTGAATGGATCATCGGGCATCCATGGTTTTGCATAGTTAACTACTTTTTCAAGAAATTCATCTTTAATCGATTTCTCGATAAGAAGTCTTGAAGGAGCATCACACACTTGTCCACTATTTCCAAACATACCATTTGCAGCCATTTTAGCTGCATGATCTAGATCTGGTGCATCAGCAAATATAATATTAGGAGATTTTCCACCACACTCCAATGAAACCCTTTTCATGTTTGATTGACCAGCATATGAAAGGAAATATCTACCAACTTCTGTTGACCCGGTGAATCCAAGCTTATCAACATCCATATGCATTCCCAATGCTTTACCTGCAGTTGGACCAAATCCAGGGACCACGTTAAATACTCCTTCAGGTATGCCAGCTTCAATTGCAAGTTCAGCAACGCGTAAGGCCGATAAAGGAGACTGTTCAGCAGGTTTAAGAATAAAACTATTTCCTGTGGCTAGAGCTGGGGCAAATTTCCAGCAAGCCATTAGTAGTGGATAATTCCATGGAGTAACAGCCCCGACAACACCTAGCGGTTCACGAGTAATCGTTGCCAATAAATTATCACTTGTAGGAGCGACATCATCATATATTTTGTCTATAGCTTCTGCGTACCATCTAGTACAATTAATGCATGCTGCTATGTCACCAGTTGCATTAGAAATGGGTTTTCCCATGTTTAATGTTTCAAGAATTCCAAGTTCAAGTATATTTTTTTTCATCAGGTCGGCAAAATTGAAAAGAATTTTTTTTCTTTTGTTTGGAGCCATTCTTGACCAAGACCCCTTCTCAAAAACTTCTCTTGCAGCTTTTACTGCTACATTAATATCTTCAATATCACACTCAGATACGGTTGTAATGAGTTTACCATCCACAGGACTTATGCTTTCAAAAGTTTTTCCTGTAGTTGAATTTACATAATTTCCATTGATAAAAGCCTGAGTTTTAAAATCAATTGTATTTCTTTTTTCTACTACATCATTATAAGCAAGTGCCATATTTTTCCTTTCATATTTAAAGAGGAGATAATCTTAAGTAATCTGATTTTAAAATTACAGACTTTTTTTCTTTTTAGACGTTTTTTTCTTTGTTTTTTTCTTTCCCATTTTTTCCTGTTTTTTCTCAATTAAATCAAGAGCTTCATCCATTTCAATATTTTCAGGGTCAATTTGTTCAGGTATTGTTGCATTGATTGACTTATATTTTATATATGGACCAAATTTACCTTTCATAACTTTTACTGGTTTCTTATCATCAGGATGTTCGCCCAGAGTTTTTATTTCAGAAGAGCTTCTAAGTCTACCGGGTTTAGCGTTAGCAAGAAGATCAACAGCTCGATTGATTCCTATATTAAATATTTCAGCATTATCTTCTAGACTAGCATTCTTATCCGCACAGCTTAGATACCCACCATACCTTCCATAATTGACAGTTATTGCTTCACCACTTTCAGGATGATTTCCAATTTCTTTTGGTAAACTGAGAAGGTATTTAGCTTTTTCTAAATCAATTTCACTTGGAGAAATACCTTTAGGTACTGATGATCTTTGTGGTTTTTCTTTTCCTTCTTGGTCACCCAATTGTACATAAGGACCAAACCTACCATTTAATAGCTTAATCTCCTTGTTCGAAGTTTCGTCAGTACCTAAAACTATATCTTCAAATACTTCTTTAATTTTTTTATATGATATAGGCCTTGTAAATTTGCAATCAGGATAGTTTGAACAACCGACAAATGCTCCAAACCTACTTACTTTGAGACTTAATTGACCTTTACACCCATCTGAAGGACATACTCTTGATACAGAATTTTCGTTATTAGCTGACTTTTCAAAAATATGATTTTTTAAAATTTCATTTAAACTATCAAGTATATTAGTAATTCTTAAATCTGTAACACTTCCAACATTAGATGAAAATCCATTCCAAAATTTTTCTAAGAAATCAGTCCACTTAATTTTTCCTGAGGTAATTTCATCAAGCGATTCTTCCATGCCAGCAGTAAATTCATAATCAACGTATTGGCCAAAGAACCCTTTCAAAAATGCAGTTATCAGTATTGCTCTGTCCTCAGGAATGAATCTATTTTTCTCAATTTCAACATAACTTCTCATTTTAAGAACTGATATAATACTTGCATAGGTGGAGGGTCTTCCTATTCCAAGTTCTTCCAGTTTTTTTACTAAACTTGCCTCAGAATATCTTGGAGGAGGCAATGTGAAATGCTGAGTATTTACAGGATTTACATTATTAATCTTTGTATTTAAGTCGACATTGGGTAAAGAACTTTCGTCATCAGATTCTTCCTCCTCAGCTTTTTTATCTAGTTCATCATTTTTTACTTTAAACTCACTATATATGTTTAAGAATCCGTCAAATTTTGGGATAGAACCATTTGCTCGTAGTCTGATCGAATTATCTTCAGAACTTATATCAAGGGCTGTTCTTTCAAATACCGCTGAGCTCATTTGACTCGCTAAAGCCCTTTTCCAGATAAGTTTGTAAAGCTTAAGACTATCACTATCTAAAAATTTAGATACATTTTCAGGCTTGATATTAATATCTGTTGGCCTAATTCCTTCATGAGCTTCCTGAGCATTTTTTGCTTTTTTGCTTTTATAAGTTCTAACATCATCTGGAAGGTAAGCTTTATCAAAATTATTTTTTAGATATGTTCTATAAGAATCTATGGCTTCTTTAGAAATTTCTGTACTATCAGTTCTCATATAAGTAATTAAACCTACAGTTTCTCCATCGATATCGATTCCTTGAAAAAGTTTTTGTGCAATCTGCATAGTTCTTGATGCTCCAAAGCCAAATATACTTGATGCTGTTTGCTGTAATGTTGACGTAGAGAAGGGTGCATCAGGATTTCTAGATGCAGGTTTTTTTTGAATATCAGAAATTTTGAATTTTCTGTTCTTAATGTCTTCTACAATCTTTTTACTCTGATCTTCATTTTTAAAAGTAAACTTTTCAACTTTTTTGCCTTCAAAAGAAACCAAATTTGCATTTATATGTGTGCCGTCTTCAACTTCTACATCAGCTTTGATTTTCCAATATTCTTCTGGATTAAATGACTCAATTTCTAATTCTCTTTCACAAATCAACCTCAATGCAACTGATTGCACTCTTCCTGCAGATTTGGCTCCAGGTAATTTTCTCCATAAAACTGGAGATAGATTAAATCCAAATAAATAATCTAAAGCCCTTCTGGCTAAATAAGCTTCGACTAAATCATTATCTATATTTCGAGGATTAGCTATTCCTTCTTTTACGGCATTTTTAGTGATTTCGCTAAATACCACTCTTTTTACATTTATATCTTTCAAAAGCTTTTTTTTATTTAATAGTTCAACTATATGCCAAGCAATTGCCTCACCTTCTCTATCTGGATCAGTTGCTAAGTAAAGATTTGAAGCTTTTTCACTAGCCTCATAGATTTCCTTCATATGTTTTTTTGAGGTATTAGATACTTCCCATTCAAATGAAAAATTATTATCAGGATTTACAGAACCATTCTTTGAAGGAAGATCTCTTACATGACCAAAACTAGCCAAAACATTAAATTCACTACCTAGGTATTTATTTATTGTTTTTGCTTTAGCTGGGCTTTCTACGATGACTAAATTCATAATTCTATTTTTTGGCGTCTTTAATATATTTTTTATTGGTTTGTCAAACTATGAAATAAAAAAATTTAAATTATCGCGGAATATAAGGAATTATAAAATTTTGCCTTCAGTTCCTTTTACCAATCTTTTTATGTTTTCTTGGTGGGAGAAAATGACAATTAAGTTTAGAAATAACAAAGCAAAAGAAGTATTAAAATCTAAAATGATAAGAGAATAAAATCCAGCTAGGTTTGCAGATATTAATGTTGAAAGAGAAGATACTTTAGTTTTAAAAAAAATTATTAACCAAACAATGCATACAGTCACCATTAATATTACATTCATAGCAAATAAAATTCCAAGGAACGAAGCAAATCCCTTACCTCCTTTAAAATTTTTAATCCATATGGGAAAAATATGACCAATTAGAATAGAGGTTGAAGACAGGATTATTAAATCTTCATTTACAATATTACAAATTGATATTGCGATAAGTGCTTTCGTAAAATCAAAAAAAAGTGTGAGCCCAGCAGCTAAGTAATTACCTGTTCGTAAAACATTAGTTGCACCAATATTTCCTGAGCCAATTTTATTTAATTCTCCCAAAGAGAATAACTTGGCAAATATTACTCCTGAAGGAATTGATCCAAATAAGTATGCGAAATAAATAATTAATAATGAATCAAAGAGCACTTATTTTACCATAATTGATATGCAGGCCATTCTTACAGCTACGCCATTTTCTACCTGTTCATTAATGACTGATTTATCTATGTCGTCGGCAAGTTTATCCTCAATTTCAACATTTCTATTTATAGGACCGGGGTGTAAAACAAGAGCCTCAGGTTTTGCTAATTTTAATTTTTTATAAGTTAAACCAAATTCTTCAAAATATGATTCTTTAGAGGGTAAATTCATATCTGAAATTCTTTCATTTTGGATTCGTAGCATCATAACAATATCAGCGTCAGTTATGCCTTTCTCTAAGTTAGTAAAAGATTCAACATCATATTTATTTAGGTCTTTTGGCTTAAAAAATTCTGGAAATACAAATCTTACATTTGATTTCATTTTTTTAAGAAGATAGTAATTTGAGCGAGCAACTCGACTGTGCTCTAAGTCACCACAGATAGCAACTGTTATATTTTCTAAACTTCTTTTATTATTTATTATTGTGTAAGCATCTAAAAGAGCTTGAGTAGGATGTTCATTAATTCCCTCTCCAGCATTAATTACCGGACAATTTACAGTTTCAGCAATTTGTTTTGAAGCATCATCCATTCTATGTCTTATAATAACGAGGTCTGGATTCATTGCTCCTAATGTTTGAGCTGTATCATACAAGCTTTCCCCTTTCCTAAGGGAAGAACCTTCAATATTCATATTTATTACATCTGCGCCTAATCGTTTAGCGGCTATTTCGAATGAAATTAAAGTTCGAGTCGAGGGTTCAAAAAATAGATTAATTATTGTTCGCCCTTTTAATATTGGAAAATTTTTATCTTTTTCTTTATTCTTTAATTTGAAAAATTTACTTAATTCTAAAATCTTATTAATATCATCTATAGAAAGATTTTTAATACCATGTAGATGTTTTTGAGAAATTACTGGTATATTAATTTTCTCAATCATTATTAATTCCTTTTAATATATTCAATTGCGCCTTCCAAGATAAATGCTGATGCTAAGTTATCAATGTCTTTTTTTTCATTTTTTCTTTTTTGTCTTGTTTTTGAAGAGGTGTCATAAAAACGGGCTACAGCAGAAGTTGATAGCCTCTCATCCCAAAAAGAATAAGGTACTTCTATGAAACTTAATATTTTACTAGATTTATCTCGAATAGATTGAGAACTTTTTCCTTCAGTACCGTCCATATTAATAGGTAGTCCAATTATCATTGCTTTAACATCATGAGCTTTGATAATTTCCAATAATTCTTCAACCAGGGCTTTTATGCTAGAATATTTTATTGTTCTAAGAGGAAGGGCACCATTCATATCAGAGGTAGAAATTGAAACTCCAATCCTTTTCTTACCCAAGTCTAGTCCTACGATTTTATGCTTACTTTCAACAAAGTTTTTAAGTTCAAGTAAATCTACTTCTTTTTTTGTTTCAATAAGCATTTTTTTGATTATATATCATACAATATTTATAGATAATAGTTCTTAACA
>MDTG01296471.1_pt1 | contig 27557 bp, 19 predicted proteins | sample 811421 | NCBI WGS metagenome assembly MDTG01 (sample SAMN05326645, study PRJNA326480) | marine metagenome | isolation source: seawater | place: Pacific Ocean: South East | collected 2011
ATTAAGGATCTGGTGGGAGTAAAATCCCGTGGAGGTTCGAGCCCTCTCCTGGGCATCAGTATTCGGATCGACGCCCGGTGCGCATGCACCGGGCGTCGTCCGTCTCACCTCGAGCGTTCTTCAGGTGGAGTGTGATGGCCGATCGCAAGAAAAACCAGAAGTCAGTCGAGCCGGTGATCGAAAACCGCAAGGTTCGTCATGACTACGTGATCGGGGACACCCTCGAATGTGGACTCGAACTCCGGGGCACCGAGATCAAGTCGGTGCGCGACGCACAGGTGAGTCTCGCTGAAGGATGGATCCGAGCGGTGGAGGATCCGCCGAGTCTTTCGCTTCATGGCGTCCACATCGCCGAGTACCCTCCGGCAGGCGTGCATCGTCAGCATGATCCGATTCGCACCCGGCGACTGCTCGCACACAAACGTGAAATCAAGAAGTACGCCACCGAGGCTCGTTCGAAGGGAGCCACGCTGGTGCCTCTCAAGATCTACTTTCTGCGTGGTCGAGCGAAGCTGCTCATCGGCATCGGCATCGGCAAGCAGAAGGGCGACAAGCGTTCCGACATCGCCAAGCGGGACGCGACGCGTGCGATCGAGCGCGCGATGTCACGGAGGCGTTGATCCGCCGCGTACGAGTCGATTCAACCAACGTCCTGTTTTCGGTAGGTCATTACCTCGCCCTGGCGGTGGTCATGCGTGCCATCGATCAGTTCGCAGACATGCCCGGCCACCTGATCCGGTGTGAGGCATTGATCGGTCGGCAGCGTCTCTGCATCGACGAGATCGCGAAGCATGTCGGTTTCAACGGCGCCCAGCGAGATGGTGAAGGCGCGTATGTTCTCGCTTGGACGCTCCGCGAGGATCGATCTGGTGAGCGAATCGAGTGCGCTCTTTCCTGCCGCGTACGCGGTCACGTGTGGCAGCGGGTCGAGGCTCGCCATCGAGGAGACGTTGATGATGCATCCCGAATCCCGGTTGACGAAGTGAGTCCATGCATGCTTGACCAGAAGTGCCGGTCCGATCATGTTCACTTTCAACGAGCGCTCGAGCATGTGGTGGTCGAGATCCGGAAGCGGGACCACCTCCAGATGTCCGGCATTGTTGACCAGAGCGTCGAGGCGTCCGAATTCGCCGATCGTTCTTGAGATCAGATGCTCGCATGAGTCAGGTTCGGCGAGGTCGGTGGGCACGACCATGCATGATCCACCCAGGTCGTCGGCCACACGTTGCAGTCGCTCGACGGTGCGTCCTGCGAGCACCACCACGTGACCCGTCGCGTGCAAGGCGCGAGCGGTGGCCTCACCCACGCCGCTTCCGGCTCCGGTCACGATCACGACTCGACTTTTTTCCGTGTCACTCATGGTCTCTGCACCTCGATCGGACTGATGGAACCTCTTCGTCGTCCGGGCAGCCCGAACGCGCCGGACAAGGATATCAGTGCGGCTGCCATGAGGTAGAACGCGGGAGCGGTGGGGGTTCCCGTCGCCTTGATCAGCCACGTGCTGATCAAGGGGGCTGTTCCACCGAACAGTGCGAGTGTGACGTTGTACCCCAGTCCGATTCCCGTGAGTCTCACCTCCGGTGGGAACAGTTCGGTCATCATCGCGGGTGTCGGTCCCTGTGCCATGCCAATGAAGATCGCGAAGAGGACAAGGCCTCCCAGGATCATGCCGCTTTCGCCTTGTTGAAAGACCAGAAAGAGCGGCCATGAAATCACGAGAATTCCCGTGCCCGCGGTCAGCAGCAACGCGCGACGTCCGAAACGGTCCGAGAGCCAGCCGGCAAGTGGAATCACGGGAAGCAGACAGGCCAGTCCGATCGTGTTGAGCAGCAGCGGGTCTTCGACCTGGAACTGCACGATCTCCTTGAGATAGGTCGAGAGCCAGACGAAGATCACGTAGAACGACGCGCCCTGCATCAGCACCACGGAGGCGAGTCTCAGCAACGCCGGTCGATGGTTCGTGAGAACCTCGATCAGCGGGTGAGCCCTCTCATCCCGACCGGCATGAATGTCCTCCATCTCGGGTGAGCTCGACATCGAACGCCTCATCCAGAACGCCACGGCTCCGAGGACGATCCCCATCAGGAACGGTATCCGCCATCCCCACTGGTTCATGACGTCTTCACCGAGCGAGCTGGACAGGATCATCGCGACACCGCTTCCCAGCAGGATTCCGAGGATCGCCCCGAGCATGGTGAGGCTCGCATGGAGGCCCTTCCTGCCTTCGGGGGCCAGTTCGCTCACGAACGTGGCCGAGGCGGTGAATTCTCCACCGATCGAGAGGCCCTGCACGAGTCGAAGGAGCAGAAGGAGAACAGGTGCCGTGAGGCCGACCGCCGCATACGTCGGGAGCATGCCCACAAGAATCGTCGGGACGATCATCATGATCACCGACAGCAACAATGCCTCTCTTCGACCCACCCGGTCGCCGATATGTCCGAAAAGGATCGCGCCGAGTGGGCGCATCAGATAACCGACCGCGAAGATCGCAAAGGTCTTGATCAGTCCGGCGAACTCGTCGTCCGATGGAAAAAAGGCGATTGCGATGTAGGGAGCGAGAAATCCGAACGCGGCGAAGTCGTACCACTCAAGCACGTTTCCGACGATTCCTGCCGCGGTGTCACGAAACCCCTTGTCTCGTTTTTTCGTGATTCCGGTCATCCAAGCAGTCGCATGACATCGTTGTAGAACGTCACCACGAACAGTGAACCGATCAACAGCAGTCCCACCAGTGCGGCGTAGTTCTGGAAGACGACCGAAGGTGGGCGTCCCTTGATCTTTTCATAGACCAGGTAGAGAAAGTGGCCGCCATCCAGAATCGGCAATGGCAGGAAGTTCAGCACTGCGAGGTTCACGCTGATCATCGCCAGAAAGAACAGCAGGTACATCATGCCACGGTCGGCCACTCTCGAGCCGAGGTGGACGATGCCCACGGGGCCGCGCAGCTGTTCCACGCCGACTGTCCCCTGAGTGAGTCGGTACATCGTGAAGTAGGTCAGGATGATCATCTTCCGCGTCTCGTTGTAGCCCATCTCGATCGCAGTGATCGGATTGCCTTCAGCCGACAGAGTCGTCCAGATCGGTTCGAAATACGCGATCCCGATGGGCGGCGACCAGCCGAGTGCCAGCAGTCCCTTGGCATCCTCCGCGTCGAGACTGAACGTCACCGTCTCGGTCTCCCTGCCCGGAGTCGGATTTTCAAAGGTGACCGGAACCTCCACCGGGCCCTTCGCCTTCAGGCATGCGTTTCGGAAGCCCTCACGGAGGGTCGTCCAATTCGTCACCGGAGTGCCGTCGACGCTCGTGATCTTCGTCAGCGGAAGCATGTTCAGATCGGCGACCGCGGTCTTCAGTGCCGGGCCGCCCGGTTCGGGGTTTCCAACCAGAGGCATGGGGCGTGCGATGATCGGAACGTTCATGGCCGAGCCGATCAGCACGCCCACCTGTCCCGAACGGTTGATCTGGACTTCCGATTCGATTCGCGCGCCATCTCTGAGAAGCGTGATGGGCACCCGACCTCCGGCGTTCTTCTGAAGCATGGCACGGAAGGTCGCATTCATCGGTCCGACCTCGTCACCTGCACGAAGGATCACGTCACCCGCCTTGAGGGTCGAGACGTTGGGGCTCGTCGGCAGAACCGAGATGATCTCGACCAGTGGGGTCATGCCCAGCAGGCCCATCTCGTAGTTGGCGAGACTGAGTGGCATCTCCATGGGATAACGTTGTGGCTGGAGCTGAGGCAGTCCCTGCATCGAGACCGACACTTCACGACCCTGCTCGGAACCTGAAGGTGGTGCCCAGGTCACTTCGACGGGCGAACTTCCGGCGGCTTCGAAACTCTGGGCCCATTCGGTCCAGGTCTTCATCGGCTTGGATCCAGCCTGTGCGATCCGCCAGCCCGGTCCGATTTCGCTGTCGACGAGTCCCGCCGATTCAAGTGCGTTCTCGACGAGCACTGCCGACTCCGGCGCGTCGTTCAGGGTGGAACTGGAGGCCGGTGTCACTCCGATGCCGAGAAGGCCGGCAGCGGGATTCATCTCGGGGAGCAGTGAAACGGTTCTGATCGAATCGTCCCGCCCGCTTTGAATCTCGACTTCGACTTCCTCGCCGGGGGCGGCGAATGCGACTCCGATCTGGATGTCCGCGAACGTCTGGGTGGGGGTGCCGTCGATGGCGAGGATCGTGTCACCGGATTCGATGCCCGCATCGGCGGCGGGTTCTCCGGGAATGACTTCACCGATCACGGGTGCGTTGAAGTCCACGCCTGCCATGAACGCGGTGATGAAGAGGATGATCGCGAGAATCAGATTCATGATGATTCCCGCACTGATTACGAACATTCGCTGCCAGATCGGCTTGGCGTTGAAGCTGTTGGGTGCGACGCTTCTCGAGCCCGGGTCCATGTCGTCCTGGCCGAGCATCCTGACGTAGCCGCCGAGCGGGATCAATCGGAGTGCGTATTCGGTCTCACCGATTCCGGCGTCCATGAGCTCCTGACTCGTGCATTGGATCGGGACCTTGCCGAGCTTCTTTCGACTCACCTCGTCCGTGCCGCCCAGTCGAAGGCCGACACCCCGTCGATAGCTGATCAGTGGTGCGCCGAATCCCACGCAGAATCCCTCCGCTCTGATCCCGACCCACTTTGCGGCCAGGAAGTGACCGAGTTCGTGAATGAAGATGAGCATTCCGAAGCCCAGGAAGATCAGCAGGACGTTCGAGCCTGTGGAGAGGAAGGACATGCTGGGTACCATTCGTTTGAGTGGGTTTGGGTGTCAGGTGACGGACACATGACCGGCGTAAGCATAGGCCTTTTCGGGGCTCACCGGTCGCTTGCGGTCGAGAGGATCTCACGCGCGATGCGACGGCTCTCGCCGTCGATCTCGAGGACATCCTCCAGCGAGCGGATCTCGCCCGGAGTGATTCGCGCCAGTGTCGCCTGGACCGTGTCGACGATCGCGCCGAAAGGGATTCTCTCGGCCAGAAATTCGGCCACGGCCACTTCGTTGGCCGCGTTGAAGATCGCACCCGCGCCGGATGGCTGGTCGATGACCTCGAGTGCCATCGTGATCGCTGGAAATCTGACTCTGTCGATCGATTCGAAATGAAGATCCGAGAATCGGGTGAAATCCGTCCTCTTCGCCGCACCCGGAAGCCGTTCGGGCCAGGTGAGTGCGTACTGAATCGGAAGTTTCATGTCGGGAGGAGACAGCTGCGCGATGACCGCGTGGTCTGTGAATTCCACGAAGGAATGCACGATCGACTCAGGATGGAAGATCGCATCAAGCCGGTCCGATTCGAGGTCGAAGAGCCAATGGGCTTCGATCAGCTCCAATCCCTTGTTCATCAAGGAGGCGGAATCGATGGTCACCTTGCTGCCCATGCTCCAGGTCGGGTGGTCGAGGGCTTCAGCGACGTTTGCGGATCGCATTCTGTCTTTCGACCACGTCCTGAACGGACCGCCACTTGCGGTGAGCACCACTTTCGCGATCTCCTGATCGGAGTTCCCGGCATGCAGGCATTGAAAGACGGCACTGTGCTCGCTGTCCACCGGAATGATCTTGGCACCTGAACGCTCCGCTGCGGCCAGAACCAGCGGGCCTGCGGCCACCAGGGATTCCTTGTTTGCCAGTGCAAGGTCGCAACCAAGCTCCAGCGCGGCGATTGAGGGTTTGATTCCAGCCGCGCCGACGATGGCTCCAATCACCAGATCTCCGGGGCGAGCGATCCGGTGAAGCATTTCAACGGCGGCATCGTCCCCCGAGTACACGTTGGCGACCCGGCCTGAAAGCCGCTCGTGCGCCTTCGGGTCCGGGCTCGCGACATGTGTCACACCGATCGACTCGGCCTGAGCCGCCAGTTCCTCGAGGCGGGTGCCGGCTGCCAGCCCGACGATCTCGAATCGTCGGGAGCCTGTTCGATTCAGATGGTCCACGACCTCGATGGTGTTCACGCCTATGGATCCGGTGGATCCAAGGATGATGACCCGATCGGTGCGTGGGTTCTTCGACGGAGCAAGCGCTTTCATGCGTTTCGCCTTTTCAGGAGTCCGTTTCGACGGCGTTCAAGGCCGCTCTCACCCTCCGGGCGTCGTCCGCCTCATGCGGCCACCGTAGAGCGTTCGAGGTTTCTTTGGCGTCGTCGTCGAGGCACTTGCCGCATCCGAGTCCGGCTTGGAAGTCGTTTCCGATTTCGGTTCGGGCTGTGGTTTCGATTCGGGCTGTGGTTTTGATTTGGAACCATCGGCACTCGTGTTCTTCTCACGGGAGGCATCGGCCTGTGCGCGTTCCTTTCGTGGAGGCGCGTTGCGTCCGGATTCATCACCCGTCGATTCCGAACGGGCTTCACCGGCGTCACCCTTCGGGGATCGGTCTCCCTGGGTGTCGTTGTTGCCATCCTCGTTCCTGTTTCGATTCCGACCTCGGCCACCTCGTCGTCTTCGGCGTCGCTTCTTCCGTGGTTCACCGTCCTGGTCATCGGATCCGGTGTCGTCACTCGAAGCTCCGGAAGCTTGCGTCGCGGGGTCATCGTTCGATCCGGACTCGTTCGAATCCTCTGAATCCCCGGACTTCGTGTCCTTGTCGCTTTCGGAATTCGAGGTTTCATCGGCGCCGTCTTCTGACCGGTTTCTGCCTCCGCGTCGCCCACGACGTCTGCGACGACGCTTCCTGGGTCTGTCTTCGCCGTCCTCTCCGGTTCTGGAATCGGACCCGTCGGACGGCTTCGCATCGTTCTCCTCGGTCGGTTCCGGAGCAGGTGGCGGTTCTGGTGTGAACCAGCCGCGAACCTTCGCCAGTGCGTCGCCTTGCAGAGATGACATGTGATTCTTGAGTTCGAATCCGCCTTCGCTTTCGCAACGATCGAGGATCTCACGCGACGTGACTTCGAGTTCCTTCGCAAGCACGTGGACTCTGATGGGTCCCGGATCGACTTCGACGACGGGGGGTGCTTCGACTTCGGCCTGGTCTCGGTTTCTTCCTCGGCCACCGCGTCTTCTTCTGCGACGTTTCTTGCCGGTTCCGGTCTTTTCCGATTCGCCGTCGCTGGTCGATTCGGACGAGTCACCGGTCGTGTCCGTGTCCTCCTCGTCCGTCTCATCGATCTCGAATCCACCGGACAGTGCGATCGCGGTCGCATCGGCTGGTGCGGTCTTGCCCCGACGCCTTCTCCGTCGCTTGCGTCCGTTCTTCTCCCGGGGGAACTCGTCGCCTTCGGTATCGGTCGGAAGGTCTTCGAGGTCGGGGGCCTTGGGAAGCTTGATCTTCGCCACGTCGACGTCGGCGCCGTCTTTCTCGTAGGCGTAGATGTCCACTCTGTTGTCCGCGATCGTCTCACTGACCCGTACGTCGACCTTGCATCCGGACCGCTCCTCGATCATGGCGATCTCGGCGCGTTTGTCGTTCATGATGATGGAGGCGATGCTGCTGGAACAGACCATTTCGATCCTACTCACCAACTCGTTCTCGAGAATGGTCGCCGTCTTTCGCAGGGCGTCACGCCCCACGGTGTCGGGACGCTGCATCTCTCCCGTGCCTTCGCAGGTGGGGCAGGGATGAAAATTCGCCTTCTTGGTGTTCGGTCGCATGCGTTGGCGGGTCATCTCGACCAGCCCGAATTCACTGATCGGGAGCACGGTGGCCTTCGCGCGATCGCGCTTCAGGTTCTGCATGATCCGCTTCTCGATCTCCTCGCGGTGTGAGGCCTGACGCATGTCGATCAGGTCATTGACGATCAGTCCGCCGAGATCCCTCAATCGAAGCTGTCTGCAGATCTCGTCGACCGCTTCCTTGTTGGTCTCGAACGCATTGGTCTCGGAATCCTTCGCCGAGCGGCTTCTGCCACTGTTGACGTCGATGGAGACCATGGCTTCCGTCTGCTCGATGACGAGTGCGCCTCCAGATTTCAGAGGCACGTTGACGTCGTGGAGTGCATCGATCTGTTTCTCGACCCCGAAGGCGTTGAGAATCGGAACGCTTCGGTCGTAGTACCGCATGTCGGGCGTGCTGCTGCCCGCCGCGACCTTGAGGAAGTTCGTCGCCCGTTCGAAGGCCGCAGGGTTGTCGATCACGATCGTCTTGACGCTCTTGTCTATGACATCTCGGATCGTCCTGATCAGGAGGTCGCTTTCCGCGTAGAGAAGGCAGGGTGCTCCAGTGTTCTGGATGCGGCGGTCCATCTGATCCCAGACGTGCTTGAGGTATGCGACGTCCCGCTTGAGCTCGAGCTTGGAAGCCTCGAACCCGGCTGTTCTCACGATGAATCCGAAGTTCTTCGGAAGGTCCAGTGAATCGAGGATCGCCCGCATCGCCTTGCGCTGCTCATCGTCCACCTTGCGGCTGACTCCGGTGCGATCCATATCCGGCATCATCACCATCAGGCGTCCCGGTATCGAGAGATAGCTCGTGACCGTCGGGCCCTTCGTGCCCACGCCCTGTTTCAGGACCTGGACGAGAATCTCCTGGCCCTTCTTCAATGCATCCTGAATCGGGGGTCTCTGTCTCCGTGGGATCTTCTTTCCGACTTCCTCGACCATGTCGCTTCCGGGGAAGTACTTCGGATGAAGGTCGGAGACGTGGAGAAAACCGGACTCTCCAAGTCCGAAGTCGACGAATGCGGCCTGGATCGCCGGTTCGATGTTGGTGACTCTGGCCTTGTAGATGTTGCCGACCACTGTCTCGCTCGAGGCACGTTCGACGAAGTACTCGTCGATCCGACCGTTTTCGATCATCGCGACCCGGCATTCCTCGCCGGTGATCTCGTTGACCAGCATGATCCGATCTTTCGGCGCCGGTCCGGTGGTCGCCTCGGGAAGTGCGATGCTGGTTCGACGGCCCCGTCTCTGGGAACTTCGACCACTGCGGCCTGATTTCGACTTGTCACTGGAGCCGCGACGGCCCTTCTTCTCTCCGTTCTCTTCGGAGCTCTTGGCGTCGTCCTTCGTCTCATCGGTCGACTTGTCGCTGCCTTTCTTTTCGTCACTCTTCTTGGTCGAGGATTTCTTCGAGGAGCCTCGCCGCGAGGAGCTTTTCTTGGTTGAGCTCTTCTTCGAGGAGGTCTTGCCCTCTTCGGTCGATTCATCCTTGCTCTTCGTCGTGGAGGACTTCTTGCTTGCAGCCTTCCTCGTCGTGGTCTTCTTCGCCTCCTCGAGGTTGGCATCGTCGCTCTTCGCCTTCTTGTCGCTCTTCTTGGTCGTCTTGGAGACGACAGCCTTCTTGGCGACCTTCTTGGTCGCCTTCTTCGCGGCTTTCTTCGTCACTTTCTTGGCGAACTTCTTGGCGAGCTTCTTGGCAACCTTCTTCAGGCCGCTCGTAGACTTCTTCTTTTTCGCGCTCTTGTCGTCGCTTGAGGCGTCGTCTGTGTTTTTCTTGCCGGTGGGCACTGGAGATCTCCCTGCGGCCGAATACGAGACGATCTCGACAGGGAACGGTTCACAATCGAATCCACGCCAAGTCGCGTCAGCGAACCACGAAGTGGTCTGACGTTCCAGCTGGCGGGTTTCAATCTGAAGTTCGAGCCCTGCATCGATGCGTTTCGATCAGGCGAAAAACTCCGGGAGGTGGTTTCAAATCATGCAAGGGACGTGCTCCGGGGCGCTGCTCGTCCTTCACCGTGTGGTGGGGGGCAGCGATTTGAGCTGAGTCTCCTGCATGGTCTGTCGAGTGTGTTGTCAGGTGTGTGAACCTGGCGCTTCTCGAGTCCTGCCGATGCTTTTCGACCGGTTCGGCCTTGTCCTTTCGATCGGTTCTCAGAGTGAGAGCGATCAGTATTTCATTGATCCGAATCCTTGATATTGGCTTGCACTTCATCCCGGGAGAGAGGTCCATCGGTTCTCGAGGATGTGTCTTCTCGAGGCTTCCGGATTGGTCATGTCCCGCTGGCAGAGTCAATCAAGGACTCGGGTGATACTTTTCTAAGCTCGGTGCGCAGGTAGTTTATGACCTGGCGCTCCGAGTCGAACGTGCCGACCTTGCGGGCGACCCGTTCGCAACGTTCTATGTCCACGGACCTTATCACCTGCTTGACCGCAGGAATCTGGCTTGGGACCAATGACAGTGTACGTATCCCAAGCCCGATGAGCAACATCGTATACATGGGCTCCGCGGCAATCTCACCGCACAGGGATACATCGACACTTCGCCTTCTGGCGGCTCTGACGACGTTTTTTATGAGTTGGATGACTGCAGGATGCGCCCCGGTGTACAGACTGGCGACCCGTTCATTTCCTCTGTCCACGGCCAGAGTGTATTGGATGAGGTCATTGGTGCCGATGGAGAAGAACGACACCTCCGAGGCGAACGTCTTCGCCATCAACGCGGCGCTCGGCACCTCGATCATCATGCCCGTCTCGAGGTTCCGATCGTAGGGGATGCCTTCCTCGTCCAGTTCTTCGCAGACGTCCTTCAAGATCATCTTGGTCTGCCTCAGTTCCATCACGGTTGAAACGAGAGGAAACATGATCTTCATGCGTCCGAAGGCTGAAGCCCTCAGAATCGCTCTGAGCTGAGTCTTGAACATCGGGAGATTCTGCAGGCAGTACCTGATGCTTCGGCATCCCAGGAACGGATTTCGTTCCGGTTCCTCGGATTGTTCCTGAGTGTACTTGTCCGCACCAAGATCGAACGTTCTGATCGTCAGTGGTCTTCCATCGAGAAGCTCAAGTGTCTTTCGGTACTCCTCGAACTGTTCATCCTCGGTGGGTGTCCGTCCACTGGTCAGCCAGAGGAATTCGGTTCGGTACAAGCCGACTCCGTCGCCTCCGTACCCGATGGTGGTTTCGACCTCCTCGGGGAATTCGATGTTGCCCATCAGGGAGACGCGTGTGCCATCGGTGGTGGCTGGTTCGAGATTCGCCGTGCTGCGCAGTTCGGCCCGTCGTTCTGACTGCTTGATCTGCAGTCCACGGTAGGCTTCGATGGATGATTCGACCGGGCGAACGAGTATCGTTCCACTCTCTCCATCGACGGCGATCTGTTCGCCATCCTGAATGGTGCTGGTGAGCGCATGGCATCCCACCACACAAGGGATCTCGAGCGCGCGTGCCACGATTGAGGTGTGGCTGGTCCTACCTCCGGCGTCAGTGGCGATGCCAAGGATCTTGCTTCTGTCGATCGAGGCGGCCTGACTCGGTGTGAGCTCATGCGCCACGAGAATGACGGCGCCGTCGATTTCCGACAGTCGGTCGTCGCTCTCGCCCATGAGGCGCCCGAGAACGCGTCGGTCGAGATCGATGATGTCATTGGCCTTCTGGCGAAGCACGGTGCTGCTCATGGCGCGGAATTGCTGAGCCAGTTGTTCGAACCGCTCTGCCACCGCGCGCTCAGCGTTGACCAGGCCGTTTCGAATGCGGTCCTGAATCGGGGCCAGAAGGGTTTCGTCCTTGAGAACTCCGATGTGAAAGTCCAGGATTCGGGCGGCGTCCGCTCCAAGTTCCTGCTCGGTGTGGTCACGAAGTCTGACGAGTTCGTCGAGAGCGCCATTGATGGCGGTGGCCAACCTCTTGAGTTCCGCTTCAACGGCCTCGAGAGGGATCTTTCGTTCAGGCACGTAACGTTCCACCGCATCGAGGACGAAAGCCCGACCGATCGCGATTCCTGATGAAACTGGAATGCCTTGGATAGATTCCATGGTGTTCATTCTTCCGCTGTCCAAGGGTTTGTTCCCTTCGGTGCGGAGCCCCGCCATTGTAACAATTCGCGCGTTTGGATGGCCCTTTGATTTGAATCAACGGTGCATGATTCAAGTCAGTGCGGTGTCTCTTTTGGTTATTTATGATTTTTCAGGCACACCGTGAGACGTCTTATGGGACCGCGCTCATTCAATGCAGGATCGAACGGGTGAGAGGTGCCTTTGAGAGGATGCAAGGGGCGTTCCATTCAAGTGACGTCCGGTAACGGTTTGACTTCTTGTGTCCAGTTTTTTCAGAGGTGGGTGCGAGAAAAAAGGGGCCCCGGCACTGCCGGAGCCCCGTGATGTGGCATTTGGATTCAGAATCGAATCACTTGTCGTCCTTGACCTCGAATTCAGCATCGATGACATCGTCATCGTCAGCTTCTGGAGTCGAGGTCTCGTCGGCCTCCTGGGCGCCTGCTGCGGCCGCCTCTTCGGATGTCGCTTCATACACGGCCTTGCCAAGTTCGAGCGACGCATCGGAAAGCTGCTTGAGTGCGGCTTCGATGGCTTCCTTGTCATCACCCTTGACCTTGTCCTCGAGGTTGGTGATGGCTGATTCGATGCTGCTGCGTGTTTCAGCAGACACCTTGTCGCCATGTTCCTCGAGAGACTTGCGAGTCGCGTAGACGAGCTGCTCCGCCTGATTCCTGGCTTCCACCAGTGCGCGCTTTTCGGCATCTTCGCCGGCATGCGCTTCGGCATCACTCTTCATCTTCTCGATCTCATCCTTTGAAAGACCACTGGAGCCTGTGATCTCGATGTTCTGGCTCTTTCCGGTCGCCTTGTCCGTGGCCGACACGCTCAGGATGCCGTTGGCATCGATTGCGAACTCGACTTCGACCTGTGGCATGCCTCGAGGAGCTGGCGCGATTCCGGTCAGGTCGAATCGACCCAGTGATCGGTTGTCGTTGGCGAACTCCCGCTCGCCCTGCAGGACGTGGATGGTGACCGAGGACTGATTGTCAGCAGCCGTGGAGAAGGTCTCCTTTTTGCTGGTCGGAATGGTGGTGTTCTTCTCGATCAGTGCGGTCATCACGCCACCGAGGGTTTCGACACCGAGCGAGAGGGGGGTGACATCGAGTAGAAGGACGTCCTTGACATCTCCCTGAAGCACGCCGCCCTGGATCGCTGCGCCGATGGCGACAACTTCGTCGGGGTTGATGCTCTTGTCGAGAGAGTCGGTCTTGAAGATCTCCTGAGCGATCGCCTGAACGCTTGGGATTCTCGTCGAACCACCCACCATCACGACTTCCTTGATGTCCGATGGTGAAAGTCCGCCATCCTTCAGCGCGGTTTCGCATGGGATTCTCAGGCGATCAACCAGTTCACTGCAGAGTTCTTCGAACTTGGCTCTGGTGACCGTCACCTGAAGGTGCTTGGGGCCGTTCTGGTCAGCCGTGATGAACGGCAGGTTCACCGCGGTCTCAAGCTGCTGCGAGAGTTCGATCTTGGCCTTCTCGGCGGCTTCCTTCAGGCGCTGCAACGCCATCGGGTCCTCTCGAATGTCGATGCCGTCGGTCTTTCGGAATTCATCTGCGAGAAAGTCGATCAGCTTCTGATCGAAGTCGTCGCCACCAAGGTGGCCGTCGCCGTTGCTCGCGAGGACTTCAAAGACACCATCGCCGACGTCCAGAATGGAGACATCGAACGTGCCGCCACCGAGATCGAAGACCGCGATGCGCTGGTTGGTGTTCTTCTCGAGACCGTAGGCCAGTGCCGCGGCGGTCGGTTCGTTGATGATTCGGTCGACCTTGAGGCCGGCGATCTCGCCGGCATCCTTGGTGGCCTGGCGTTGGCTGTCGTTGAAGTAGGCCGGGACCGTGATCACGGCGCGTTCGACGGTTTCACCCAGATAGTCCTCCGCGGTCTTCTTCAGATCCTGAAGAATCATCGCCGAGATCTCAGGGGCCGACAGGGTCTTGCCCTGGACCGAGACCTTGACCAGGTCGTCGCCCGAGCCTTCAACGGCGTAAGGGACGATCTTCTCTTCCGACTGGACTTCATCGTGGCGTCTGCCCATGAAGCGTTTGATCGAAAAGACGGTGTTTTCCGGGTTGGTGACCTGCTGGTGTCGTGCGGGCTGCCCGACCAGTCGGTCTCCCTTGTCCGTGAATCCGACCACTGATGGTGTGGTGCGGTTTCCGGTCGAGTTGATGATGACTTTGGGTTCGCCACCTTCCATCACCGCAACGACGGAGTTGGTGGTGCCGAGATCGATTCCAATGATTTTGGACATGTGTTATTTCCTTTCGTCCGATGCCCTTTGCGGGTTGCGGCCTTGGCCGTCCCTTACTCGGGGCATCGGTTGCCTCATCGCAGACCGCGAGTCGGCCCCCGAAGAGTTGCAACAGGGATGCCAGAGAAAAAGATCTGAATGCGCTGTGAAAACGCCCTCAATGGGATTAAATCGGCATTGATCCGCTGAATCGTTGTCGTTGGGGACAGTCTTGACGTGGCCGGCTGCCAGTTTGGCATCGCACATGATGTGGGTGTGCGCGAGCGATTGAAAGCGCTTTTCAGATCTCTGGGCCTCTGCGGTGGCCGAGACGGCTGCTCAGGCTTCCAGTCATCTCCATGCCCTCACATCAGACCGATGTTGTGATCATCTATGGTGTCATCGACATTTCGAGCAGGCGCGTGCCTGCGATGTTCCACGAGACACCACATGACTCATTCCCACCGGCACGCACGCTCCCAACACCCTCCCGGCCTCCTTTCGAAGTGGGCCCTCGCCTTCATTTCGAGAGTGGTTCCTTGGGCTCTGGTTCTGATCTGTCTGATGGCGCTGACTGGGTGGCTGGTGGGTGACGTCACGCCGTTCTTTCAATGGCTCTCCTGGGTGCCTGCGGTCGTGCTTCTTTTGCTGCTGGTCCCCGCCTTCGTTCTGTCGCTGGTGGGCGGCCGTCGAGGCGGCAGGGTTCTGCTCCGACTTTCCGGAGGTCTGCTCCTGCTCGTGCTGTTCTGGACATCCCTGGTCGATTACGGCGTTCTGCGGGCCTCCGAGGTGACAGAGAATGATCTGGTCCTCGTGAATTGGAATGCAACGATCCCTCCCGGTGAGAAATCCTTCGAGGAGGCTCGGTTCATGGCGGCCGACGCCATCCGTCTTGTGGGTGAACTCGAACCCGAAGTGATCGTCATCTTCAATGGTTCCTACCTGAGATTGTCTCCGGAGTGGGGCGCTTTCCATGATGGCTGGGCTCATGTCGCTCGCAGCGCGGGGGCGATGGTGATGAGTCAGCACGAGATCCTCGAGGTTCGGCCGATTCTGGCCACCGGTGGCAGTCTGGTGGTGAAGATACGGTTGATGTATCTCGGCAAGGAACTGGTCATCTGGGGGTTCGATCTTCCGTCATCCCCGTCGCTTTCCAGAGCCGCGCTTTTCGCGTCACTTCAGGCGCAGTTGGTCGAGTCAGGACGTCCAGAACCTGATCTGCTTCTGGGTGATTTCAACGTCCCACGAGGAAGCCGTTCACTCGGTCGGGCGTTTCCTGAATATCGCAGTGCGTTTTCCGAGTCCGGAGCGGGATGGAGTGGCACCTGGCCCACGTACCTTCCACTCTGGGATCTTGACCAGGTTCTGGTGGGTCCGAGGCTGACCGCGGTTCGCTACGAAACCGTGTCGCCACTCGTCGGAATGCATCGGATTCAGAGAGTCGTTCTTCGTTGGTGCGAAAACTGAAGAGCTTCTGCCGGGGTGGGATCAATTGTCGTCGGACTGATCGCCGATGCCGTAATCTTCATCCACGAGTCCCCAGATCGAGTTGAAGATGTCGCCATGCTCCTCGATCGATTCGATCGGCGAGTCCGGCAGGGCGAGGAAGAAGCGGTTCTGTTCGTCCTGCCACCATTGGATCGAGAGATCACCGAGCAGCTGATTCATGCCCACCCGGTGGTTGAAGTCAGCCTTCGTTCTGAATCCGTCCGTGATGAGGATGGATTCAGGTTGGAGGGTGTTTATCTTGCCCTTCTGTCCATCGTCACCGACGTATTGATAGTTGGCGAAGACGGTTGGAGTTTCGGCTGGCAGCGAAAGTCGTCCGATCGAATCATTGAGCAGCGTGGCATTCTCTTCGTATCGATGTCTTCCGGTGTGACTCGGGCAGTAGAGGCATTTGGGTGAGTCGCAATAGCCCTCGCTCACCAAGATCCCAAGGCCGTCGAACTCATCGCGGAGTTGAAGGTTCCTGGGCCGGTTGCTGATCTGCATCGATGAATGATTCGACTCCCAGGTCACCGCCATCTGGTCCAGGCGTCGTCCGCTCCGAGCCGTCAGGCTTGGTGGAAGTCGTTCGCCTCGTTGGTCCATGGCATAGGTCATGGTGGCCATGCCAAGCTGGCGCATGTTTGACGCGCAGATGAGGCGTTGCGCACTGTCGCGTGCGGCACGCATGCCGGGGAACAGCAGTGCGGTGAGAAGCGCCGTGATCGTCAGTACGACGACCAGCTCGAGAAGGCTGAAGCCTCTCCCGGAGCGTCGTGGTTCTGACTTTGGCATTTCTCTGGTCATGACTTCGAGGTGCCCCCTGTGATTCCTCGTTTGGTAACGACGGAGTCACGTCTAGGATCGTTGAAAAATTGCCGTTTGAACCAACAATATGGGAATTGAGGGGTTTTTTCCGAGTTAAAGGGTATATTTCAAAGTGGTTCTCAGAGTGTTTTCTTTCATCAATGATCAACACTTTTCGAACCGTCAATGGCTCTCACGCGCTTGAAATCGTTCTGGATTTGATCTGAAGCTGGTTTCTTGCCGTTCTCCGGAGGTTGCGAGATGACAACAAAGGCGGACGATTTCAGGTTGATGCAGCGGGTCGCCACAGGTGAACCGGGTGCTGTTGCAGAGCTCTACGACCGCTTCGCCCCTCTGGTCTTCAAATCAGCCCGCCAGGTGCTTTCCAGCAATGCGGAGGCGGAAGACGCGGTCCAGGAAATCTACCTCAGACTCTGGCAGACGGCCGACAGATATGATCCCAGGCGAGCCAAGCTCGTGACATGGGTCATGCTCCTGACCCGGCGGCACCTGATCGACAGGTTGCGACGCCGCGCGTCCAAGCCACCACCCATGCATTTGGATGAATCAGGGGGTGGTGTGGCCAGCCTGGAACCCAATGTTTCCCGGGTCGCCAATTCCGAGGCCTCGAAGTCGCTGAGGGAGTGCATCAATGAGCTTCCCGAGCTACAGCGCGTGGTGATCGAGCGTTCATACCTTCAGGGCTTCACGCTCCGGGAGGTTGCCACGCAGCTCGATGCCCCTCTGGGTACGGTCAAAAGCGCCCTGAGCAGAGGTTTGAACCGCCTGCGAGAGAAGACGAAGTCGGGGAAATCGATCGGATGACGTCCAATATCAACCACCCAGGGCACTCAAGATGGAATTTTGAGAAACTCCCACCAAATCGCGAAGGGAATCGGAACCGCCCTTGGTATCGACTCGAAGACACACGTATAAAGAACGAACTGCAAGGCATTTCCACTTTCGATCGGCCAGCCAAGATGATTCAACCCTCTGACACATTCATCACAACATCGACCGTCAGGACGTCGATCTCCAAGGTCTGCCACTCATGAACGAACTGACCCATCAGGAACTGCTGGATTTCGCCGATCTTGATGTCCTCGGGCTCTTGGACGAGGTTGATACCACCCGATTTGAAAACGCCTTCCAGAAAGCCACGCCCGCCGATCAGGATCTGATTCGCGAGCGTCAGGCCGAATTCGCCACGCAGCTGGTGGACACCTCCAATGAGTTGTCTCCGCCCGAGCAGCTCAAGGCCCGAGTTCTCGAGTCCATTCAGACTGAAAACGACGCGATCGACAGCGCCTTGGCCCCAGTGGCTCGAATCGGAATCGGTCGTTGGCGGCGCGAACAGATCGGTGGCACTCTGGTGCAACCTGCCGACGAATCTCACCTCGAGGAGTCCGGAGATCCGACTCAGATGCGACGCCTGCAGCGTTCATCCGCGATCTGGCGAGCGGCTTCATTCGGTCTCATCGCCGGTCTCGCCGTGTCATTGCTGATCGGCTACTCGATGGTCGAAAGTGCACGTGAAGCGACTCGTCTTGCGTCCCAGCGTGCCGCCTCCGAACAACTTTCCGAGCTCTATCCTCAGAATCTTGGAAGCGTCATCAACAACTTCAAGCGTGATCAGGTCCTCGGACTCGCCACGTCGTTCGCGCATCGCGGGTCCATCACCGCGATTCTCAACACCGAAGAGAACAACGTTCGCCTGATGGTCTTCGCGATCAAGGCTGGGGACTATTCCATCAGCTACACCGATGACGCAGAGAATGAACACCGCCTGGGATTCAAGGTCGATGAAGGCATGACGGTCGTCGAGATGGCATCGCTCGACCAGGGCGTCGCCCGTGCGCTCTCATCCCGGAAGTGGGTCGTTCGAGATTCGAACAACTCGGTTGTCGCGGTCTGCAACCCGGGAATCGCTTCCATTCAGGTGACCTGAGGTTCGTTCCGTCATCCGGACTCAGTCCTCTTCTTCAGCACGTCTCGACCATTCGAATTCGATCGGTTCGAGATCACCTCGGATCTTCTCACGTTCCGTCTGAAGTCGCTCGCACTCCCGATGGTCCTTCCAGATGTCAGGTTCCCCAAGTGCTTCATCGATCTCTCGAAGACGTCCTTCCCCCTGTTCGATCCTGCGTTCCAGATCCTTCATTGAAAGCTTCTCGAGTGCGCTGGTCTTCTTCTTAGTCTTGGCGCGTCCGTTTTTTCTGTCGTTCTTCGCGGGCGCGGTCTTCTTCTTTCTCGCCTTCTCGTTCTCCCGGTCCCTTGCTCTGGCTTCCTTCAATGCGAGGTGTTCGCTGTATCGGCCCTGAAAGATCTCGGGCGACCCATCTCCATCAAAGATGATGAGCTGCGTGCAGGTGCTCTCCAGAAGAGCGCGGTCATGACTCACCAGAAGAATCGCGCCACCATGCTTGCCCTTGTCACCGAACGACGTGAGTGACTGCTCCAGTCTTTCAGCGGCGGGAATATCGAGGTGGTTGCTTGGTTCGTCGAGAATCACGAGGTTGTGAGCTGCCGAGACGAGTCCGGCGAGGACGGCTCTGGCGCGTTCACCGCCCGACAGGAATTCAAGCTGCTTGTCCTGTTCTCGTCCGCTGAACAGAAACGCTCCCGCGAGGTCTCTGGCTTGTTGTTCGGACGCTCGCGTATCACCATCGTTCGAGACGATGACCGACTGCAGGTATTCCCAGACGGTGAGCGTGAGGTCTATGTGCGACTGGTTCTGTCGGAACCATCCAACGCTCAGTCGAGGGCTTTTTCGGACCTCGCCCGAGACGCATTCCAGGTCTCCGAGGATTGTGCGGATCAGGGTCGTCTTTCCCACACCGTTGGGGCCGATGATTCCGATGCGATCCCCCGGTCTCACGACGATGTCGAAGTTTTCGAACATGACGCGTTCATCGAATTTCTGCTCGAGTCCCTCGGTCGCGATGAGAATGTCGCCCACTCTCGGCGGTGGAGGCAGTTTGAGGCGCATCACGTCGAGTTCCATCGGTCTTTCGACGAGTTCCTTCTCCTTGAACCGTTCCAGGCGACTCGCGCGTCCTCTGGCCTGTTTGGCGCGCTGGCCCTCCTTGAATTTCCGGATGAACGCCTCTTCGGATCGGATTTTGTCGAGCTGCTTCGCATGCTTCCTCGAGTCAGTCAGCATTCGTTCTTGACGAAGGCTGATGTAGTCGTGGTAGTTGCCCGGATAGTCTCGCAACACGCCCCGTTCGACCTCGACGATTCTCTTCACGACCCGGTCCAACAGCCAGCGGTCATGGCTCACCACAAGAACCGCGCCTTCGTATTCGTTCGCGAGAAAATCCTCGAGCCACTGTCTGCCATCAATGTCCAGGTGGTTCGTGGGTTCGTCCAGAAGAAGCATGTCGGGACTCTCAAGAAGAAGACGCGCAAGCCCGAGTCGGGCTTTTTCTCCACCCGATAGCGTGCTCACCTTCTGTGCGACCTGAGCATCGGTAAAGCCAAGGCCGTGAAGGGTGGCATCGATCTTGTGATCGATCGCATAGCCACCTTCCGAACCGATCGCCGTCTCAAGATCCGCTTGTCGTTTGAGCAAGCGGTCGAGAGCGTTCTCATCGGCATCCGCCATGTCCTCGAAGACGTCGTTCAGCTCGCGGTGGAGTGCATTCAAGCGGGCGAAGGCCCTTGCAGCGGCCTCCCGGACGGTGTCCGTCTCCTCGAATTCCGGATGCTGGGACAGATACCCGATCCTGGCACCCTTTTGAAGCTGGGCCGAGCCTGAATCCGGCTCCATGTCTCCTCTGATGATCCTCATCAAGGTGGTCTTGCCCGATCCATTACGGCCAACGAGGCCGATTTTTTCGCCTCTCTCGACCGATAGGATCACCCCGTCGAGGACGATGCGGGTGCCGTAGGTGTGTCTGATGTTCGTGACGGTGAGTAGTGACATGGCGTGCTGAGTATAGAGAAGGTGATCCTGTTAGAATGGCCCAATGTCCTCACTGAAGTCCAAAGTCATCTCAACACGTCGGCCAGGCATGCGTCGTTGGTTCTGGCCCGCAATCATGATCGCGGTCGCCATTCCCATCGCCTTTCTGAGCGGTCGGGTCGAAAAACAACGAAGTCAAGCCGCCGCAGAGTACGGTCGGCAGATCGCGATGTGGGACGGTGACACAGTGGTTCCGTCATGGCTTTCCGATTCCGCGAGCCACATCGTGCTCATTCAGGATCTTCGTCGACGTCTCCAGCGTCGGCCACAGGATGACAACACGGTGGATGTGACAGCGTTCGTCGAGGAAGGCGGCGATGGCGGACGTTGGAAGGTGCGTCTCTCCTGGGATGACGCACCTACCGTGGATCTGCTTGTTGGATTCGACGGGCTTGCCACGAGTCCGAAATTGATCGGAGTCGGTGGAGGGCCTCACAGTGATTCCGAAAACGAAGCCGATCCTGCTTCCGATTCCAACTCCCAAGGCGGCGTGCCCCAATGACTGATGCTCAAGGAAACACGCCCCGCCCGCTCGAGGTCTGGCTTGACGGGCAGTTCGTTCCTCTGGATCAGGCCAAGGTCTCGGCCTTTGACGCGGGTTTTCAGCATGCCATAGGCCTCTTCGAGACGATGGTCGCTCGAAACGGCCGGGTCTTCAGGCCCACCGCGCACATGGAACGGCTTCTTGACTCGGCACGCTCCCTTCTGCTGCTCGAGTCCCTTCGCCTTGATTCACTGGTGGAAGCGATCCAGGCGACCGTGGCTCGAAACGAGCTCCAGGATGCAAGGGTTCGTCTCACCCTGACCGGTGGTCCGCTCAATCTTCGAGTGGATGCCCCGGGGCGGACCGATCCGACGATTCTGATTCATGCCCAGCCCCCGACCGTCACTCCGGAGGTTCTACGCAACGACGGGATTCGTGTGGTTGTTTCGGATGATCGTTTGAGCCATCTGGATGCGTCCTCCGGATGCAAGACGCTCAATTACTGGATGCGGCTGCTTGCTCTTCAGAAAGCCGGCGCGAAAGGTGCCTCGGAAGCCCTCTGGTTCACCGTCAGCAATCACCTTGCCGGTGGCAGCACATCGAACGTGCTTCTGGTTCGCGATGGACGCCTCCTTTCTCCCTTCGCTCGGGGTGAGGAACCCGAAGGTGCGATCGCCTCACCCGTGAGACCCGGGGTCACCCGAGCCGCCGTCTTCGAAATGGCCCGTGAACAGGGGCTGGAGATTGAAGTGAGGCCCCTCGACATCGAGGATGTTCTGGCCGCTGAAGAGCTCATGCTGGTGAACAGTGGCTGGGGAATTCTTCCTGTCGTCGCGGTCGAGAAGGCGGTCGTCGGTGAGGGTCGTCCCGGGCCCGTCACACTCGGCCTGCGAGATGCCTTGGAGCAGCTCATGGAGAGCGAGACGTCATACGGCATCGATCCCGGTTCCGTCGAAGGTGCCATCGAGTCGGAGTGAACGTCCTCAGCGTTCGATGACCTTGACGTTCTCACGCATCGAATCGTCCCTGCGGCTCTTTCGCGGGGAGGACGCTCCCGGTCTCGGTTGAGTGGGGCCAGGTTGGCCGGCTGTCGGAGTGGGCGTGCGGCCTGCCGACTGAAACAGCGCTCTGAACATGCCCACCATGAAGACCACTAGCAGCATGACCATCCCCAGGGCCAGCAGTGGTATGGCGATCAGCATGAGGATCAGCACGATCACGAGGCGCTTGAACGGTGACGCCTGAGACAGTGCGGAGCGGCCTGCTCCGAAGGTCTGGGGGTTCACGGTGAAGATTCGCGGGCCTTGTGGGGTCATGTTGAAAGTACCTCGTTGATTTCAAGGGTACACGTCGGGAATCCGTTGGTGCGGGAACTTCGTGTACAGCCTGTCATTCTTCAGGGAATTCCTCGTCGAACAGCCTTGTACGGGTACCATCAGGGCACAAGCAGGCCCTCATGCGGTCGGAGGAGGCAGGATGCCCGCGAGCAAGAACGACACTCACAAATTCGTGCATCTGCATCTCCATACGGAGTATTCACTGCTGGATGGTGGCAACACCGTTCCACGACTCGTGGATCAGGTCGCGAAGCTTGGAATGGACGCAGTCGCGGTCACCGACCACGGAAACCTTCATGCCGCGATCGAGTTTCACGATTACGCGCGCAAGAAGGGCATCAAACCGATCCTGGGTATCGAAGCCTATGTCGCGCGCGGTGACCGCGGTGATCGAACCCGCACCGGGGTGATGGATGGCGGCTACCACCTCGTCCTTCTCGCGGAGAACATGGTCGGATGGAAGAATCTTCTCCATCTCTCCTCGGATGCTTTCATCAACGGGTTCTATTACAAGCCTCGAACGGACAAGAGCAAGTTGGAGGACCACAGCGAGGGATTGATCGCGATCAACGGTCACCTCGGCTCCTCGATCGCACATCAGCTGGTCCAATACGATCGTGACCCCAGAGAGGAGCACTGGGAACGTGCTCTCGATGAGGCCCGCTGGCATCAGCGCGTGTTCGGTCCCAATGAGAATGGCGACCCCAGTTTCTTCGTCGAGCTGCAGAAGCACATTCCTGAGCAGGAAGCGATCAATCCTCATCTGATCCGACTCGCCGAGGAGATCGGTGCGCCGCTTGTCGCGGACAATGATGCGCACTTCCTCCGTCGTGAGGATCATGACGTTCACGACACGCTGTGCTGCATCAGCATGGCGAAGAACAAGCACGAGGAAGGGCGCATGCGTTATTCCGAGGAGCTGTACGTGAAGAGTCCCGAGGAGATGGCCCAGCTGTTTCCGGAGCAGCCCGAGGCGATCCTCAACACGGTACGAATCGCCGAGCGTTGCGACGTCGATCTGTCCACGGAGGCGAATCACGCTCCGGTGGTGAAGGTGATCCACCCCGGCGAGGCGCCGGTGTACGCCGGGGGTGATCGCACGAACTGGTTCAAGGACTATTGCAGTCAGTTTGAATTGCTTCCGTTCGACGAGGGCAACGAGCCTGAGATTTCCGCCGAGGATCTCAAGACCAGTTGCGATCGCGCGTTGCGGGATCTCTGCGAGGCGGGCTTGATCTGGCGATACGGCCCGGAGGGCGTGACGACGCACATTCGCGCCCGACTCGATCGCGAACTCGGAATCCTGGCTGACAAGTTGATCAGTGCTTATTTTCTGATCGTGTGGGATTTCGTGAACTGGGCCCGCCAGCGCGGGATTCCGACCAATGCTCGTGGATCCGGCGTCGGCACGATGGTCGGATACGTCCTCGGTCTCTCGAACGCATGTCCCGAGAAGTACGGCCTCCTGTTCGAACGGTTCACCGACCCCGATCGTGCCGAGTATCCGGACATCGACATCGACATGTGTCAGGACCAACGCGGTGCCTGTATCGATCACGTCAAGGAGAAGTACGGGCATGTTGCCCAGATCATCACCTTCGGTCGTCTCAAGGCTCGCGCCGCGATCAAGGATGTGGCACGCGTCATGGGGCTCGAGCCGTCGGAGGGGCAACGACTCGCGAACCTCATCCCGAACGAATTGAACATCAGTTTCGACGATGCCATCGCGAAGGAGCCCCAGATCGGGCAGGAATGCAAGGCGAACCCCGTCATCGCCAAGGTCATCGATCAGGCACGCGCCCTCGAATACCATGCTCGTCATTCGAGCATCCATGCCGCGGGAGTGGTGGTCGCCACGCAACCACTGGACACGATCGTCCCCCTTTGCAAGGCATCTGGAAGTGATGACATCGTCACGCAGTGGGATGGCCCGACCTGCGAACGGCGCGGTCTGCTGAAGATGGATTTCCTCGGACTGCGGACGCTCTCGACCATCGAACGCACGAGGCAGTTGATCTTCGGCGCACTTTCGGAAGACGCCATCTGGGACGCCGTGGGTCAGTCCGCGCCTCTCGACGGTCAGTCCGACGACCGCCCGCATCCTCTCGACCTCGACCGTCTTGAATTCGAAGACGAGCGTGTTCTGTCCCTTTTCCAACGGGGCGACACCGATGGTGTCTTCCAGTTCGAATCCGATGGCATGCGCCGTCTTCTGATCGACATGGTGCCCGACTGTCTTGAAGATCTCATCGCGGCGAATGCGTTGTTCCGACCCGGTCCGATGGATCTGATCCCCGACTACGTCAATCGCAAGCACGGGCGGCAGGCCGTGCCGAAGGTTCATGAGATCGTCGACAAGTTCACCGAGGAAACCTGTGGAATCATGGTGTATCAGGAGCAGGTGATGCAGGTCCTGCACCATCTGGGAGACATCCCTCTCCGCAAGGCGTACACCATCATCAAGGCGATCTCCAAGAAGAAAGTCGAAGTCATCGATTCTGCGCGATCCGACTTCATCGAAGGTGCCGGAAAGCGCGGAATCGTCGAAGAGCAGTCCAACGAACTCTTCGATCTGATCCTCAAGTTCGCCGGGTACGGGTTCAACAAGAGTCACTCCACTGGATACGCCATCGTTGCGTACCAGACCGCCTACCTGAAGACCTATTTTCCCGCGTTCTACATGGCGGCTCTGCTGACCTTCGAAAGCCAGGCCAAGAAGGTCGAGGACTGGTTCGGATACATGGACGGTTGTCGACGCGTGCCCTGGCCCGACTCGGATGCGGCAACGCCCCACGTGGGAATCGACGTCCGCCCACCGGACATCAATCTGTCCGAGTTCGATTTCTCGGTCGTCTTCGATCAAGAGGAGGAAGTCTCCACGTCGTCCGGTCACATCCGTTTCGGACTGGGAGCGATTAGAGGCGTCGGTCGAGAAGCCGTACGTTCGATCATCGAGGAACGTAATGGTTCTGGGCCCTTCAAGTCCCTGCACGATTTCTGCGAACGGGTCGATCATCGAAGGGCCACCACCAAGACCATCGAACTGCTGGTCAAGGCGGGCGCATTCGACAGCGTTCACGGAATCGAGGCCCGTTCCTCAATGATGGCGACGATTCCAGATGCTGTCTCGGCGGGCAAGCAGCTGGCCAAGGATCGGGCGGCGGGTCAGTCGATTCTCTTCGGAGGTGACATGGGAATGGATGATGCGGCCGACGACCAGGTCGCGCTCAAGTCCATGCCGCCATGGGATGGAATGACCACGCTGGCCAACGAAAAGGATTCGCTCGGTTTCCACGTCTCGGGGCATCCTCTCGACGAGTACTCGGCCATCCTCGCGGAATTCTGCAGTTCGACCGCAAGCGGACTCACCGGCATGCAGCAAGGAAGTGCGGCGGTCGTCGCCGGAATGATCACGCGGGTGCGTCCCTTGACCACGAAGCGGGGGGACCGGATGGCGATGCTCACCATCGAAGACAAGACCGGTTCCGTCGATGCGGTGGTCTTTCCCGATGCGTTCGGCGAATACGGAAGCATGATTGAAAAGGACAAGACCCTGCTGTTCTCGGGAGCGGTCGATCAATCGCGAGCCCAGCCGAGTCTCCAGGTTCAATCCGCCTATCCCATTCCGAACGCACCGGCTCATCTTGCCACCCGGGTCGAAGTCCTTCTCGAGAACCTCGCGGACGAGACTCCCGAGGCTCGAACCCAGCGCATGCGTGCACTCGCCGAGGCGTTGCAGCTCGCATCGAATCGCGCTTCCCCCTCGCTCGGGCGTTCGGTGGAGGCTGTCATCATGCTCGATGTCGATGGGAATCGTGTGACTCTTCGCGCTCAGCAGTACCGCATGGTCCCCACGCGTGAGACGCTCGACTCGGTCGCGTCGGTCGTCGGTGGGCACTGCGTGCGTGTGGTGGGTGGCCATGTCCCGAGCATCAAGGAACGACGCAACCGGAAGTTCGCTCGCAACAATTGAGAATCAAAGAGGTTCTCAGGGTGAAAGTCGTTCCACGTCCCAGCCATTCTCCGTGTGGCGGTATGTGATGCGGTCATGCATGCGGGAGTTCATTCCTAGCCAGAACTCGATTCGCTCCAACGAGACCCGGTATCCGCCCCAGTGCGATGGTCGTTCGACGTCGCGCCCCTCGAACCGAGATTCCTCCTCGCGGCAGGCGGTTTCGAAGGCTTCTCGGTTCTTGATCGGGTGAGACTGCCTGCTTGCACGTGCGGCGAGCTGCGAACCTCGCGGCCGACCCTGCCAGTAGGCGTCCGATTCAGCTTCACTGACATGCTCGACCCTGCCTTCGATTCTGATCTGACGCTCCATGGTGTCCCAATGGAAGACCAAAGCCGCCACCTTGTTCGCTTCAAGGCCCAGGCCTTTGCGACTGTTTCGATTGGTGAAGAACACCGCACCGCGTTCGTCGAGCCCTCGAAGAAGGACGATGCGTGCACTGGGGCGTCCATCAGGGTCGATCGTAGCCAGAGTCATGGCGTTTGGATTCGGGAGGTCCGTTTCCGTCGCCTCGTGCATCCAGGCATGAAGTGCCGGCATGGGATCGGCAGGTGGTTGTTCGAAATTGAATGCGTTCACGATTGAAGTCTAGCGTCCCGGCTCATCATCATCCTCGGAATCAATCAGTGCCTCCGCCTGGCTGATCCTGCTCGGCCAGTCGGAGGGCTCGTCCTCGATTAGTTCGGGTGGTCCGGATGGCGGAGGCTCATTTTGAGATTTCTCCTCTTCATGCTTCTTTGGTCGAGCCATCTTTTCAGTGTGCTCGAGGTTCCCATCCCGAGGAAGCGCTGCCGTGGCCTCATCGACCTCGAACCGAGCCAGCCACTCTTCGACTTCACCATCAGCGAGTGGGCCCGCCGATTTCGGATCACGTGCCGCGAACCGTTGCGATTGGTTGTCGGTGGTGAGTTGTGCCAGAAATCTGTCAGAATCGATGATCTGGCACCGACGTCTTCTGGCCACAACCTGAATTTCTCGGTCTGAACTGACCACAATCACTCTTTTTGGACTGTTCGAGCGCCCGACCAGATCCAGAATGAGCGTATCAGCTGATTGTGCCTGTCCTGAAAATTTGAATTGAATCAGGCCCTGGGACCGTCCTCGGAGGCCGCCAGAGAGGCTTCGTGCGTTTCCGTCACAGACCAGAAGCGACTTATGATTCCGATAACGACTGCATCTGATGAGGTTTGCAAGGGATTCCTCGTCGATTCCCGCCATTTCGGGGGGGAGGACCCCTGTTCGGTGCAGAACATTACAAGTGTCGATCAACAGCTTCATGAACCGATCTTAGTCCACATTCCCTGGCTCCTTCCTGCGATGTTGATCCTTGTTTGTGGGTTGCGCCCGGAGCTGGATTCCTGTGTAATGCGTGGCTTCTCACGAGGCATGCGTCTCGTGTTCAATCCTCAGCGATGTCTCAGTAAGGACCTCCTCCCGATGGCGATTCGAATCAAGGCCCGTGGCAGCGAAAGCGTCGAACAGATGCTCCGACGTTTCAAGAAGTTGTGCGAAAAAGAAGGCCTGACCAAGGAAGTCAAAAAGCGCCAGTACTACGAGAAGCCCTCCGAGCGTCGTCGTCG
>MDTG01203609.1_pt1 | contig 27553 bp, 25 predicted proteins | sample 811421 | NCBI WGS metagenome assembly MDTG01 (sample SAMN05326645, study PRJNA326480) | marine metagenome | isolation source: seawater | place: Pacific Ocean: South East | collected 2011
CACCACGTCGATCTTCTGGAAGCGGCGGGACAGCGCCCGGTCCTTCTCGAAGATGGTGCGGTACTCGGTGAAGGTGGTGGAGCCCATGCACTTGAGCTCGCCGGAGGCCAGCATCGGCTTGAGCAGGTTGGAGGCGTCCATGACGCCGCCGGACGCCGCCCCGGCCCCGATGATGGTGTGGATCTCATCGATGAACAGAATGGCGTTGTCCTGCTTGCGCAGTTCCGAGAGCAGGTTCTTCAGGCGCTTCTCGAAATCACCCCGGTACTTGGTGCCCGCCAGCAGCGCGCCCAGATCCAGGGAGTAGACGGTGGCGTCGAGCAGCGGCTCGGGCACCCGCTCTTCCACGATCATCCGCGCCAGCCCCTCGGCGATGGCGGTCTTGCCGACACCCGGCTCGCCCACCAGCAAGGGGTTGTTCTTGCGGCGGCGGCAGAGGATCTGCGCGGCGCGCTCGATCTCGAACGCACGGCCCACCAGCGGGTCGATACGGTCCGCGCGGGCCAGCTCGTTGAGGTTGCTGGCGTAGGATTCCAGCGCGCTGGCCGGTGCGCCTTCGGCGCCGCCGTCCATTTCCTCGCGCTGTTCCGCGGCCGGGTCGTTGTCCTCCACCTGAGAGATGCCGTGGGCGATGAAATTGACCACGTCCAGACGGTGCACGTCCTGGCTGTTGAGCAGGTAAACCGCCTGGCTCTCCTGTTCGTTGAAGATCGCCACCAGCACGTTGGCGCCGGTGACTTCCTTATTGCCCGAGGACTGCACGCTGAATACGGCGCGCTGCAGCACCCGCTGGAAACCCAGGGTGGGCTGCGTGTCGCGTTCGCCGTCTTCCGGCAGTAACGGGGTGGAATCGTCGATGAACTGAGTCAGGGCCTCGCGCAGCTCTTCCATATCGGCGCCGCAGGCGCGCAACACTTCCACCGCCGCCTCGTTATCGAGCAGCGCCAGCAACAGGTGTTCCACGGTCATGAATTCATGCCGGTGGCTGCGTGCGTGGTGGAAAGCCTCGTTGAGAGTCAGTTCCAGTTCTTTGCTGAGCATAGGCTACCTCACTGCTTGTTGCCCGCTCCGTTGCCGGAGACTATCAGGCCTTTTCGACCTGGCACATCAGCGGATGCTGATTTTCACGGGCGTAGTCGACCACTTGCGCGGCCTTGGTTTCGGCGATGTCCTGGGGAAACACCCCGCACACCGCCTTCCCCCGGGTATGCACCGTCAGCATAACCCGGGTGGCTTGCTCGCGGTCCATGCGAAAGAAGGTTTCCAGCACTTCGACGACGAAATCCATGGGGGTGTAGTCGTCGTTCAACATCAATACTTTGTACATCGGCGGGCGCTTGAGTCGAGGCTTGGCTTCCTCAACGGTGGCCTCGCCATGACGATCGGGCTCATCCGGCTTGCCAGGGTCCGACGCCGGGCCCCAGATGTGGCCGGTAGAGCGCCTGTCGCTCATGTGAACAAATATCGGGTGTTGCTGCCTCTTCATAACCATCTCTAACGGTTGTATACCCACCGGCGTCAGCGGGCAATGAACAAATGAGGGGTGTCCGGGTATTTTTCAATCCCCACCGGGGGTTGACACCCTCGCGGCCTTAGGGAACAGTTGATCAAAAAACCAGCCTATTCTATCGCAGCCGCGATAAATAAGAACAATCACAGCCAGCGGCCAGAGGGAAGGACCATGGCAACGGGAACAGTGAAATGGTTTAACAACGCCAAGGGCTACGGCTTCGTGCGGCCCGATGAAGGCGGTGACGACCTTTTCGTGCATTACTCCTACATTCAGGAGGAAGGGTACAAAACCCTGTACGCGGGCCAGAACGTGGAGTACGAGCTGCGCGAGGCCAGCAAAGGCTACCACGCGGTCAATCTTAAACCGGGTGAGGTCAAAAACGGGAAAGACGGCAAGGACGGAGAGTCCCCGACTTCCCGCCGCCAGAAACCACGACGACGGGACCGGGAAAACAGCGCCGTCTCCGGCTGACGCCGGGACCGCGCGAAGGCCGGGGCCGATCAGACCCCCATGTGCTCGATCACGGCGTCGCCGAACTGAGAACACTTGAGCAGGGTCGCGTCGGGCATCAAACGCTCGAAGTCGTAGGTCACGGTCTTCGCGGCGATCGCGCCTTCCATGCCGGTGATCACCAGATCGGCGGCATCGTTCCAGCCCATGTGACGCAGCATCATCTCCGCGGAGAGAATCAGCGAGCCCGGGTTCACCTTGTCCTGGCCGGCGTACTTCGGCGCGGTGCCGTGGGTGGCCTCGAACAGGGCCACCGAGCCGCCGATGTTGGCGCCCGGCGCGATGCCGATGCCGCCCACTTCCGCCGCCAGGGCGTCGGAAATGTAGTCGCCGTTCAGGTTCAGAGTGGCGATCACGCTGTAATCCGCGGGACGCATCAGAATCTGCTGCAGGAAGGCGTCGGCGATCACGTCCTTGATGACGATGTCCTTGCCGGTACGCGGGTTCTTCATCACGTGCCAGGGGCCGCCGTCCAGGGGCTCGGCGCCGTAGCGCTCCACCGCCAGCTCATAACCCCAGTTCTTAAACGAACCCTCGGTGTACTTCATGATGTTGCCTTTGTGCACCAGGGTGACCGAATCCTTGTCATTGTCGATGGCGAACTGGATCGCCTTGCGCACCAGGCGCTGGCTGCCCTCGCGGGAAACCGGCTTGATGCCGATGCCGCAGCCTTCCGGGAAGCGGATCTGGGTGACACCCATCTCCTCGCGCAGGAAGCGGATCAGCTTGGTGGCTTCGGGGCTGTCGGCCGCCCACTCGATGCCGGCGTAAATGTCCTCGGAGTTCTCGCGGAAGATCACCATGTCGGTGAGCTCCGGGTGACGTACCGGGCTGGGCACGCCCTCGAACCAGCGCACCGGACGCATGCAGGTGTACAGGTCCAGCTCCTGGCGCAGGGCCACGTTCAACGACCGGATGCCGCCGCTCACCGGGGTGGTCAGCGGGCCCTTGATGCCCACGGTGTATTCCCGCAGGGCCTCCAGGGTTTCTTCCGGCATCCAGGTGTCCGGGCCGTAAACCTTGGTGGCTTTTTCACCGGCGTAGACTTCCATCCAGGTGATGCCACGTTTGGTGCCGTAGGCTTTTTCTACAGCGGCGGTAACCACTTTCATCATCACCGGCGTGATATCGACGCCGATGCCGTCCCCTTCAATGTACGGAATAACCGGGTGGTTGGGGACATTCAGGGATAGGTCCGCATTAACGGTGATTTTGTCACCGTCCGCCGGAACCGTGATCTTTTGGTATCCCATCTACACTACTCCCTCTGAAAAAAACCGTCGGATTCGGTTGCCTGGCGAGTATAGCACTCAGCCGTTATTCTTGCTTGGCCTTGACGGGCCTACTAAGGCGTTTTTTGACATGGCCAGACTGATTTTGTTTAACAAACCCTTTCAGGTGCTCTCCCAGTTCACCGATCCACGGGGACGGCGCACGCTGAAGGATTTCATTCCGGTGCCGGGGGTCTCCCCCGCCGGCCGGCTGGACTGGGACTCTGAGGGCCTGCTGTTACTGACCGATGACGGCGCCCTGCAGGCGCACATCGCCAGCCCCCGCTTCCACCAGGCCAAGACCTACCTGGTGCAGGTGGAGGGGGAGCCGTCGGAAGACGCCCTCCAGCGCCTGCGTCAGGGCATCACCCTGAAGGACGGTCCCTGCCGTCCGGCACCGGTGGAAGCGGTGCCGCCGCCGGCCCTGTGGCCACGGCACCCGCCGGTGCGCACGCGGCTCACGGTAGCCGACCAGTGGCTGGAACTCACCCTAGACGAAGGTCGCAACCGCCAGGTCCGGCGCATGACCGCCGCCATCGGCCACCCCACCCTGCGGCTGGTACGCTGGCGCATCGGTGACTGGGACCTGAGCGGCCTGGCCCCCGGCGAATGGCGTGAACTGCAAATCCACGCCCCCAAAAAGCCACCCCGCCCGGCCGCGCGCAAAGGCCGGCGCCGGGCTCCGGCCCGGAGTACGCGCGGGCCTCGTGGCTGAGGCACCGCCCGCGGCTGTCGCGGCGCGCCCGGGTGCGCTACCATCGGCGCCCGCAGCAAACCACAGACGGATCAGGAACCGGATGAACAGCTTCCAAGCGCATATTACAGTCGCCACCGTGGTGGAACATGAAGGCCGCCTGTTGTTCGTGCGCGAAACCCAGAACGGCGAAGCGGTGATCAACCAGCCCGCCGGCCACGCCGAATTCGGCGAGGACCTGATGCAGGCCGCCTACCGGGAAACCCTGGAGGAAACCGCCTGGCGGGTGGAGATCACCGGCCTGCTCGGCTGGTACATTTTTCAGCCTTATAAAGGCGCCGGGGTATACTACCGCACCTGTTTCATCGCCGAGCCCCGGGGGCACGACCCGCACCAGAAACTGGACACCGGCATTCTGGAAGCGCTCTGGCTGACCCCCGAAGAGCTGGCGCAGCGCCGCGCCGAGCACCGCAGCCCGCTGGTGGCGCGCTGCGTGGAAGACTATCAAAGCGGCCGGCGCCTGCCGCTGGACGCCATTTATCAGCACCCCTGGCCGCTGCAGCGCGGTTGATTCGCGTTAAAGCGCCCATATAGAGAGCCCCATGAACGCACAAGCGCCCGAAAACACCCGCGTCATCGTCGGCATGTCCGGCGGTGTCGATTCCTCCGTGGCCGCCGCCCGCCTGCTGGACGCCGGCTATCAGGTGGAAGGCCTGTTCATGAAGAACTGGGACGAGGACGACGGCACCGAATACTGCCCCGCCCGGGACGACCTGCTCGACGCCATGCAGGTGGCCGGGGTGCTGGGCATCGAGCTGCACACCGCCAACTTCGCCGCCGAATACTGGGACCGGGTGTTCGAGCACTTCCTGGCCGAATACCGCGCCGGGCGCACCCCCAACCCGGACATCCTCTGCAATAAGGAAATCAAGTTCCGCGCCTTCCTGGACCACGCCCTGACCCTGGGCGCGGACTATATCGCCACCGGCCACTACGCCCGGGTCGATCACGCCGGCGAGCACGCCCGGCTGCTGCGCGCGGTGGACGACAATAAAGACCAGACCTACTTCCTGCACGCCGTGGGCGGCGACAAGTTCGCCCGCACCCTGTTTCCGCTCGGCGACCTGGAGAAGCCGGAAGTGCGCCGTCTGGCCGGCGAGCGCGGCTTCGCCAACCATAAAAAGAAAGACTCCACCGGCATCTGCTTTATCGGCGAGCGGCGCTTCAAGGATTTCCTGGAAACCTACCTGCCCGCCCAGCCCGGCGACATCGAGGACGACGCCGGGCACCGCATCGGCCGCCACGACGGCCTGATGTACTACACCCTGGGCCAGCGCCAGGGCCTCGGCATCGGCGGCCTGGCCGACGCCGGCGACGCGCCCTGGTACGTGGCCGGCAAGGACCTGGACCGCAACGTGCTGATCGCCGTGCAGGGCCAGGACCACCCGCTGCTCTACCGCGACGAGCTGACCAGCGGGCCGGTGGACTGGATCGCCGGCGCGCCGCCGGCGCTGCCCGCCCGGCTCACCGCCAAGACCCGCTACCGGCAGCCGGACCAGGCCTGCCGGGTGGAAGACGCCGGCGCGGGCCGCGTGCGGGTGGTGTTCGACCAGCCCCAGCGGGCCGTCACGCCGGGCCAGTCCGTGGTGTTCTACGACGCCGACGCCTGTCTGGGCGGCGCCGTCATCGAGGAGACGCGATGAATTCGCAGCAGCAACAAGCCCTGGCTCTGGCCGCGGTGTTCGAGGCCGCCACCCTGGCCGACCAGATCGCCACCAGCGGCGACTGCGACCACGCCGCCATGGAGGCCCTGCTCGACGGGGTGATGACCATGGAGGCCACCGACTTCGACACCATCTACCCGCGCCCCGCCCTGTTCCGAAACGGCCTGCGCCTGCTGCGCCAGAGCCTCAACCGGGAGCAGACCCGCCAGGCGGCGCGGCCGCTCAGCTACTCGCTGGCGTTGCTGCATTTGTCCTCCAAGCTGCGCAAGAACAGCGACGTGATCAGTATCCTGCGCCACCGGCTGATCGCCCTGGAGGGCCAGCGCCAGCATTTCCAGGGCGGCACCACCAATGTCACTTTTTGTCATCGCCTGGCGGGCATCTACCTGGATACCCTGGGCACCTTCCGGTTTCGCATCCGCGTGCAGGGCGAGCCGGCGCGCCTTCAGGACGAGGACAACGCCGCCCGTATTCGCGCCCTGTTCCTGGCCGGCGTGCGGGCCGCCTTTCTGTGGCACCAGCTGGGCGGACGCCGATGGCGCTTGCTGTTCCAGCGCAAGCAGCAACTGGAAATCCTGGAAAGCATAAAATTCAGTAAGTTATAGCTATAACCTGATAATCGACTTTAACTAAAATCCGCGCCTTTCCCGGGCGCCTTCCCGGCGCGCGCCGGCGCTACGCGAGCGGCGCCATTTTGCTGTATGATTGCGCCGCTATCGGATTCCCTTCAGGAGTTGCCCCATGTCCAGCTTTACTTCCCTTACCGCCATTTCCCCGGTGGACGGCCGCTACGCCGGCAAGTGTGAATCCCTCCGCGCGATCACCAGCGAATACGGCCTGATTCGCTATCGGGTCCATGTGGAAGTGAGCTGGCTGGAACAACTGGCCCATGACAAGGCGATCCCGGAAGTGCCGCTGATGAGCGGCAAGGCCGCCTGGCACCTGCGCGGCGTGACCCGCGACTTCGAAGAGAAGGACGCCGAGCGGATCAAGGAAATCGAAGCCACCACCAACCACGACGTCAAGGCGGTGGAATACTTCATCAAGGAGCGCATGGCCGAGCACGAAGAGCTGGACGCCATGAGCGAATTCGTGCACTTCGCCTGCACCAGCGAGGACATCAACAACCTGTCCTACGCGCTGATGATGCGCGAAGCCCGCGAGCAGCTGCTGCCCACACTGGACCAGGTGATCGGCGGCATCCGCAAGCTCGCCCACGGCCTGGCCGACACCCCCATGCTGTCGCGCACCCACGGCCAGTCCGCCTCGCCCACCACCGTGGGCAAGGAAATGGCCAACGTGGTGGCGCGCCTGAAACGCCAGCGCGACCAGTTCGCGGCGGTGGAGATCCTCGGCAAGATCAACGGCGCGGTGGGCAACTACAACGCCCACCTGGCCGCCTACCCGGAGGTGGACTGGCCGGCGTTCGCCCGCCGCTTCGTGGAAGGCCTGGGGCTGAGCTTCAACCCCTTCACCACCCAGATCGAGCCGCACGACTGGATCGCCGAATACTTCCACGCCCTGATGCGTTTCAACACCATCCTGCTGGATTTCGACCGGGACCTGTGGGGCTACATCTCCCTGGGCTATTTCAAGCAGCGCGCCGTGGAGGGCGAAGTGGGCTCCTCCACCATGCCGCACAAGGTCAATCCCATCGACTTCGAGAACTCCGAGGGTAACTTGGGCATCGCCAACGCGATCATGGACCACCTGGCCGGCAAGCTGCCGATCTCCCGCTGGCAGCGTGACCTCACCGATTCCACCGTGCTGCGCAACATGGGCGTGGGCCTGGCGCACAGCCTGATCGCCTACGAAGCCGCCCTGAAAGGCATCGGCAAGCTGGAAATCAACGCCGAACGGCTCGACCACGACCTGGACGCCGCCTGGGAAGTGCTGGCCGAGCCGATCCAGACCGTAATGCGCCGCTACGGCATCGAAAAACCCTATGAAAAACTCAAGGCGCTGACCCGCGGCAAGGCGATCACCCAGGAGGCGCTCGCCGCCTTCATCGATGACCTGGCGATCCCCGAGGACGCCAAGGAGCGCCTCAAGGCGCTGACCCCGGCCACCTACGTGGGCAACGCCGGCCAGCAGGCGCGCGGCGTCCAGTAGGCGCCAGCGCACCGCCGCCGGATACCATGTCTGCCGCCACCGCTCTGCCCCGCTTCAACCTGCCGATGGCGCCCCGGGACTTCCTGGCGCGCCACTGGCAGCGGGCGCCCCTGTTCATGCCCGGCGCCGCCGGCGGCCTGGACCACCCGGACGCCGATACCCTGGCCGGTCTGGCGCTGGAGCCGGAGGTGGAGTCCCGGCTGATCCGTGGCGCCGGCAACGGTCCCTGGCACCTGGAACAGGGCCCGCTGGACGAGCAGCGCTTCGCCGAACTGGGCGACCGGGACTGGACGCTGCTGGTGCAGTCGGTGGACCACTACCTCACCGAGGTGTCGCTGCTGCTGGATGATTTCGGCTTCGTGCCCGGCTGGCGCCTGGACGACATCATGATCAGCTACGCCGCCGAAGGCGGCAGCGTCGGCCCCCATTTCGACCAGTACGACGTCTTCCTGATCCAGGCCGCCGGCCGGCGGCACTGGCAGCTGGGCCCGCAGTGCGACGAACAGAGCCGCCTGCGCGGCGACGTGCCCCTGAAAATGCTGGCCCACATGCCCGTGGAGCAGGAACACACCGCCGGCCCCGGCGATGTGCTCTACCTGCCGCCCGGCATGGCCCACCACGGCGTGGCGCTGGACAGCGACTGCATCACCTGGTCGGTGGGGTTCCGGGCCCCGGACTACCGGGACCTGCTGGCGGAAATGGTCGCCGAAACCCTCGCCGACACCGACGAGCAGCTGTATACCGACCCGGGGCGGGCGCCGGTGGACGACGCCGGCGAGCTGAGCGCCGCCGACCGCGACGCCATGCTCGACCGCGCCTTCGGGCTGCTGGATCCCGGCGCCGCCGGGCGCGCCCTGGCCCGCTGGCTGAGCACGCCACGGCAGACAGGACTTGATTTTCTGATCGACCCGGCGCACATTCGCGCCGCCGACCCCGCCACGGCCCTGATCCGGCATGGCGGCGCGCGGCTTCTCTGCCACGGCGACACCGCCTGGCTCAACGGGGAACCCTGGCCTCTCAATCAGGGCCAGAAGCCGCTGGCGCGGCTGCTTGCACGCCAGCGCCGCTATCGACACGACGAGCTGGCTGAGGTGCTCAACGCCGACAGCCGCGACCTGCTTAACCACTGGATAGACCAGGGCTACTTTGCCGAGCTTTAACGAGAACGCCATGGCCTTTAGCATTATCGAAACCTCCTGGGACGAACACCGCGCCGAGCTCAGCGCCCTGCGCGAGCGCATCTTTATCGGCGAACAGGGCGTCCCCGAAGAACTGGAATGGGACGGCGCCGACCCGGCCTCTCGTCATTTTCTGGCGCTCGACGACGACCAGCAGCCGATCGGCTGCATCCGGTTGCTGGGCAGCGGCCAGATCAGCCGGCTGTGCGTGTTGGAAACCCGCCGCAACAGCGGCATCGGCCGCGCCCTGCTGGTGGCCGCCGAGGAAGCCGCCCGCGCCGCCGGCATGCGGGAAATCTTCCTCTACGCCCAGACCCACGCCACCAGCTTCTACGAAGGCGCCGGGTTCTCCGCCTCCGGCGGCATCTTCATGGACGCCCACATCCCTCACCGCCAGATGTTCAAGCTGCTCACCTGATGTCCGGCGCGGCAATCGAGGCTTTCGCGGGCGCGGCGGTGGCACCGGAACAATGCCCTCGTGCCCTCGCCGCGTTAATCGGTGACTGCCGGACCGGTCTGAGTCTGCGCTTGCCCGCTCTCGATCCGCTGTGCGGCGACGACCCGGTGATCCCGGCACTGCGGGCACTGGCATTGAGCAGCGAACGCGTCCGCATCCGGCTGCTCTACGACGACCACAACCGCGCCACCGCCCTTGGCCACCGCCTGGTGCCGCTGGCCCGGCGCCTACCTTCCCGGTTGGCTCTGCGCCTCAGTCACCCGGAAGACCGGGACCCCGCTCTGTGCTTCGCGGTGGCCGACCAGGCCGTGCTGTTCGACCTCACCGGCTGGCCCCGGCCGGATAACGCCCGGTTATTCCACGATCGCCGGCCACTGGCGGCGCGCCGGGCCCGCTGGTTCGATGAGCAGTGGCAGCGCGCACGCCAGGATCCGGAGCTGCGCGAGTTGCATCTTTAGCGGACGGTTAGCGCCCGTTTAACGCCAGCTCCGCCTTCAATTCCCATAACGCCTGGCCGCTGTGGCGGTACTTGTCCTCGAAATCCGTAAGCGGCTCGCCCTGCTCCGTCAGTTCGCCCAGCGATCCGGCCCGCCCCGCCACCGCCAGCGCCTCGGCCATTTCACGGGCGTACAGCGCCCAATTGGTACGCAGTATCAGCTGACCACCCAATGCCAACAGATGCGGAAAAACCGGGTGGCCATGCCAACGGCGTTTCAGGTGGGCACTCTTCGGCCAGGGGTTGGGGTACAACATATAGTGCCGCCAGGGGCGCCATTCCGCCGCCTCCGCCAAGCGCCAGAAGCCGGCGCAATCGGTGCGCAGCAACAACAGGTTGGTCGGCAACTCAAAGCGACGTACCGCCCGTTCCAAGCGATGGGCGGATTGATCCAGCCCCAGCACCAATGCCTGGGGATACTGCCGCGCCAGGCTCACCGAAGAACGACCGGTGCCACACCCGGAATCGAGAATCAGGGGCCGTTGCGAGTCGCCGACCCAAGCCCGGGCGCGGGCAAAGGCGTCGCGATCATGATCGCCCACCGGTGCCCGCCAGGGGTGGGCCAGGTGACGGCGCACCGTGGACGCCAGCGCCGGATGCAGATCTTCCTGGTTACTGGTTACCGCCCGGCTATTACCAAACATATCGTGTCTTGAGAGGGGACATTATTCAGGGCAACTTAATTCACATTTCTGGCCGACAGCCCACCGTGCCGTGCCGCCATTGGCTACAATGCGTCGCGTTATGGAGTTCGCCATTATGCGTTTTTTGTTGGTTTTTTTCTGCTTTTTCCTGATCGCCGCCTGCCAGGACAACCCGGCCCCCGACAGCGACTATGAAGACGATTTCCTGCTCGTCGCCCATCAGACCATGACGCCTCTGGACGGCGACTACAGCCAGGACATGAACCTCAAGGCCCTGGTCCGCAACCGCATCGCCGACGGCCCCGATGACGGCCGCTGGATCCGCACCACCCTGCCCTGGCTGCGCCTGGGCAGCGGCGAGCTGGATACCCGCGACCTGGACCGGCTTGGCGAGCGCGCCGAACCGCTGATGAAATTTCTCTCCACCGGCACCCTGAGCCGCATCGAGGACGTTGAAATCACCGACACCCGGATCGCCGACCAAGCGCTCTACGAGACGCTGGTGGAGCGCTTCGGCGACAAGGTGCAGCAACTGCTGGATCAGGCCACCGCCACGGCGGTCCCCCTGCCCCGTGACCCGCGCCCCGGCGACACCTGGCACGCGGACGCCGCGCTGTGGGGCCTGCCCAGCGTCGCCGCCGACTACGAGGTGCTGGACCGGGACGGCGACCGGGTATTGATCGCCCTCACCCTGGACGGCGACGGCGTCACCGGCCAGGCGCGCATGGTCGCCCGCTGGCCCTCCGGCATGCCCGAAGCGCTGCGCCTGCACAGCACCGTGACCCTGCCGGAGCAGAACGCGCGGGTGGAGCAGCGTCTGCTGCTGATCAGCCAAAGCCATTACCCCTACCCGGTGAGGGACTGGGATGTGGATCCGATACAGGCGGAAATGCAGGCGGAGTACACCGAGCGCCGGCTGGCCGATCCGTTCTTCATGGAGGCCGGATCGCTGCAACCGCTGCGCGACGCCGGGCATGTGAATACCTTGCTCGACAGCCTGGAGGACAGCCTCTTCCATCACACCGACGAGCACCGCCTGGTGACCACCGGGGACTGGGCGCTCGCCGCCCCGCTGCAACAGCAAACCAGCTTCCACCTCACCGGCCTCGGCGACGACGCGCCGGCGGGCCTGGCCTTGAACCGCCTGGCGGAATCCGGCGGCTTCTACGGCCTGGCGGAACCGGGCCCGCAGGACCTGGGCCGCGACCTGCTGATTCCCACCCCGAACCACCCGATGCCCGGCGACGAGCCGATCACCGTGAACGGCCAGGCCAGTATCTGGGTGCCGGGAGAAGCCATCACCGTGAAACAGGGCGATGACCTGCCCGAAGGCACCCGGGTGCTGGAATGGGACGAACGGCGCGTGGACCTGCACCTGGAAAATGAGGGGCGGCTGAGCGCCCGCCCGCTGGATGCCGACGGCGAGCCGCTGGACTTCGCGGTGGTGTACCGGGCGCCCAAGCAGGGCGACACCTCCGCCGACACCTTTGTCGAACGCCTGACCCTGGGCGCGCCGCCGGCGGAGGTCAGCCTGCTGACCGAGGCGCCGATCGCGTCGCTGCGGCTGACGCCGCTGCAGCGGGAACAGCGGGCGCTGACCTTCACCGTGCGGCCACTGCCGGACGAGCCGATAGAGGACCCGGCCGGCGTACGGCACGAAGCGTCACCGCTGCCGCCGGTCCCGGAGCGGCTCGACGGCCTGCTTGAAGGGATGGAACTGAGCGGCCAGGACCCAAACCGGCTGCGCGTCACCGGTCCGGCGGGCCTGCGCCTGTGCACGCTGACCCCGGAAGACGGCGCCGCCCACCACGGCACGCCCCTGCGCTTCACCTGGGCCGGCGGCGACCGGGATCGGGGCACCCGGCCCGGCTTCGAGCTGCGCACCGAGGACGATCAGATCCGCTATTTCTACGACCGCAGGATCACCGTCGAGGCGCGCTGCCCCACCCGGGTGGAGACCGTCACGCTGACCCCGGACGCCCCCGGCTGCGCCCGCTTCGAGGGGGACAACGGCGTGGTGCTGGGCGACGACTGCGGCGGTATCGCGCACCTGGACTTCGCCGCCGTCGACGACACCGGCCTGGCGCTGCAGCCGCTCGGCGAGGACGAGAACGGCGTGCACCGCTTCTGGGGCCCGGTTAAGAAAGTCCGCTTCCTGCGTGGCCGGGACCCGCAAAGCCGCACCCTGACCGCGGAACTGCCGGAGTTGCCACAATGAAACACCGCTGTTTGCTGGCGCTGGCGCCCCTGCTGCTGATGCTGGCCGCCACCGGCCACGCCGAGCGCCGCTATTTCACCCAGTACGACTCCCCGGCGAAAGCGCCGGAACAGGCGCTCTACTACGTGGATCTGCCGTTACCGGAAAACCCCGACGGCCCCGGTTATCTGTACCGCGCCTATTACCGGGAAAACGACGCGCTCTACGCGGAAGGCGCCCGCGCCGGCGCCGGCCCGGGCGCGGACTGGTTCGGCGACTGGCGCTACCTGTATCCCGACGGCGACATCAAACAGCGCGGCCACAGTGACGACCAGGGCCGCCTCGACGGCGATGTTATCTCATACTTCGAGAACGGCCGGATTGAGAAGGTCAAACCCTACACCGCCGGCAAACTGGACGGCACCGAAAAGCGCTACGACGAAGACGGCGACCTGCTGCTTGAGCTGCCCTATAGGGACGGCGCCCGCCACGGCATGCGGATCAATTATTACGGCGAAGGCGGAGGCCCGGAAGGCGGCCAGATCTACGAGGAACGTCGCTATAAAAACGGCGATTACGACCACTTCTACAATCGCTACGACCGCGACGGCCAGCGCATCGGCCACGCCGGCTACACCGCCCCCGGCGTGTTCATGGCCTGGAGCAAGGACCGCGAAGGGCGCTACAGCCGGCGCGAAGCCAGCTTCCAGCGCGACGCCCAGGGCCGCTACCGCAACGATGCGCCGGTATGGCTGCGGGTGATCGCCGATCACGACGGCGGCGGCCCGCCCGAACGCGTGGTTTTGAGCTATCCCCGGGAAAAGAGCGAATGGACCACCGGTTTCAGGAACGGCAAGGTGGTACGCCTGGAACATGACGTGGACGGTATCCCCCAGGGGCACCGAATCGTCAGCCAATACGGCGGCGGCCGCGAAGAAGGCCGCATGGTCGACGGCCTGCGCACCGGCACCTGGCGCGGCTACGACGACCAGGACCGTCTGATCTCGGTGTCGCACTTCAAGAAGGGCCGATTGGACGGCGAGGTCCGCGAGCGCAGCGGCCCGGAAGGGGAACGCTGGACCTATAAGCACTACCGGCAAGACAAACAGCATGGTCCCTGGCGCACTGAAAACGCCGACGGCGAAGTGCTCGAATCCGGCCGCTATCGCGATGGCGTGCCGGTCGGTGAATGGCACACCCTGCGCGACACCGGCGAGCAGGAAACCGCCACCTACGTGGACGGCGAACTGCATGGTGAGTGGCGCCTGCGTTCCGCCTCCGGGGCGCTGATCGCCGAGCGGCACTACGACCATGGCGATGCCACCGGCACCTGGAAGCGCTTCCAGGACGGCGAACTGAGCTACCGCGCCACCTTCAAGGACGGTAAGCGCCAGGGCGAAGTGTTCGAGATCAGCCTCAACGGCAACCACACCTTTGCCCATTTCCAGGCCGGCCGGCTGGACGGCCCTTACCGGGAGACCACGCCGCAGGGCTACCCGCTTCTGCAAGGCCACTACCAAGACGGCCAGCGTCATGGCCGTTTCGTCGAATACAACGCCCAGGGCCGCGTGGAGCGCATTACCCCCTACCGGAACGGCCAGCGCCAGGGCGAGGGCTGGCTGCGGGGCCGCGACGGCGAGCTGGTAAAAGCGCGTTGGGAGGACGGACGCCGGGTGACGCCCTAGAGCGCGCCCTGCCCGACCGGTATTCAGCGACGGCGGCTTATGGCTATGATGCGGGTTCCAGCCGAACAGGGACTTTCGTGATGCCGTTACTGCCACCACCACCGCTACCCGGCGGCTCCCGGGCCCGACGTCTTGCTCTGGCCCTGCTGGTGCTGCTGTCGCTGTCCGGCGCCGCCCGCGCCGACGACATGTCGATCCATGTGATCCAGCGCGCCGACGCCGAAGCGGTGCTTCCGGTGATCCGCCCGCTGCTGCCCGAAGGCGGCTACGCCAACGCCTACCAGGGCAAGCTGGTGATCCGCACCAACGACCGCAACTTCGACGAGATTCTCGGCGCCCTCGGCGACATGCCCGAGGTGCCGCGCACCGTCACCGTGCAGTTGCGCCGCCAGGGCGACAGCAGCGGCGCCGGCGGCGACATCCGCATCAACGGCCAGAGCGTGCGCGCCGGCGCCAACACCGTCACCACCCGCCGCCAGGACCGCTACAGCATCAACACCCTGTCCGGCCACCCGGCGGGCATCAGCCAGGGCAGCCTGGTGGCCCTCACCGGCACCCAGTTCCCGGCGCTGCTGGCGCTCAAACAGGGCATCGACATCACCCCGGTGGTCACCAGCGACGGCCGGGTGCGCCTGACCATCGAACAGCGTTTCGACGAACCCGCCGGCCGACGGAGCGCCCGCACCCAGGAAGCCAGCAGCACCCTGGTGGTGACGCCGGGGCAATGGCAGCCGCTCGGGCAGATCACCGTGAGCGAAAGCCAGTCCGCCACCGGCCTGGGCGGCGCCAGCACGCGCAGCGACCGCTTTTCCCTGCCCCTGGAAGTCAAAGTGGAGATCGGCGGCGAATAAAGCGAATTGTGGGAGCGGGCCCGCTCCCGCGAACAAAAAAGCCCGGCTCAAGGCCGGGCTTTTTCGTGGTGCTGCAAGCGTCGTGGAGAATCAGCCGCGTTTGGCTTTCAGCTCCAGGCGACGGCGGTGCAGAACCGGCTCGGTGTAGCCGCTGGGCTGCTCGGCGCCTTCGAACACCAGGTCGCAGGAGGCCTTGAAGGCCAGGCTGCCGTCGAAGTCATCCGACATGTTGGTGTAGGTGGGGTCGCCGGCGTTCTGCTCGTCCACCACCTTGGCCATGCGCTTCATGGTTTCCATCACCTGGTCCTTGCTGACCACGTCATGCATCAACCAGTTGGCGATGTGCTGGCTGGAGATCCGGCAGGTGGCGCGGTCTTCCATCAGGCCCACGTTGTTGATGTCGGGCACCTTGGAGCAGCCCACGCCCTGGTCGATCCAGCGCACCACGTAACCGAGGATGCCCTGGGCGTTGTTGTCCAGCTCCTGCTGGATTTCCTCGGCGCTGAGCTCGCGGTCGAGCAGCGGGATGGTGAGGATGTCGTCCAGGGACGCGCGCTCGCGCTTGGCGATTTGATCCTGTACGTCCTGCACGTTGATCTCGTGGTAGTGGGTGGCGTGCAGGGTGGCGGCGGTGGGTGACGGCACCCAGGCGCAGTTGGCGCCGGCTTTCGGGTGGCCGGCCTTGGTGGCCATCATTTCCGCCATTTCATCGGGCTTGGGCCACATGCCCTTGCCGATCTGCGCCACGCCCTTGAGGCCGCACTCCAGACCGATGTCCACGTTCCAGTTCTCGTAGGCGTTGATCCAGGGCAGACCTTTCATGTCGCCCTTGCGCGCCATCGGACCGGCCTGCATGGAGGTGTGGATCTCGTCGCCGGTGCGGTCCAGGAAGCCGGTGTTGATGAAGATCACGCGGTCCTTGGCTTCGCGGATGCACTCCTTCAGGTTGACGGTGGTGCGGCGCTCTTCGTCCATGATGCCGATCTTCAGGGTGTTCTCGGGCAGGCCGAGGGCGTCCTCGACGCGCTCGAACAGCTCCACCGCGAAGGCCACTTCCTCGGGGCCGTGCATCTTCGGCTTCACGATGTACACGGAGCCGGTGCGGCTGTTGCGCGGGCCTTCGGTCTTCTTCAGGTCGTGCATGGCCGCCAGCACGGTGATCATGGCGTCCATGATGCCCTCGGGGATTTCCTCGCCGTTGTAGAGGATCGCCGGGTTGGTCATCAGGTGGCCCACGTTGCGCACCAGCTGCAGGGAGCGGCCCTGCAGGGTCAGGGTGGAGCCGTCCAGGGCGGTGTATTCGCGGTCCAGGTTGAGATCACGGGTGACGCGCTGGCCGCCCTTCTCGAAGCTCTCGCTCAGGTCGCCTTTCATCAGGCCCAGCCAGTTGCGGTACACCTCGACCTTCTCTTCGGCGTCCACCGCGGCCACGGAATCCTCGCAGTCCTGAATCGTGGTGATGGCGGACTCCATCAGCACGTCCTTCACGTGGGCCGGGTCCTCGGCGCCGATCGGGTGCTGATCGTCGATCTGGATTTCCGCGTGCAGGTTGTTGTGCTTGAGCAGCACGCCGTCCGGCTTGCCCGCGTCGCCGCGGTAGCCTTGCAGCTGGCTTTCGTCCTTCAGACCGCTCTCGCCGTCCTTCAGGCGCACCACCAGTTTGCCATCAACAATGGCGTAGCCGGTGCTGTCCTTGTGCGAGCCGTCGGCCAGCGGGAAATACTGGTCCAGGAAATCGCGCGCCCAGGCGATCACTTTGTCGCCGCGCTTGGGATTGTAGGCGCCGCCCTTCTCGGCCCCGCCTTCGTCGGAAATCATGTCGGTGCCGTAGAGGGCGTCATAGAGACTGCCCCAGCGGGCGTTGGCCGCGTTCAGGGCGAAGCGCGCGTTGCGCACCGGCACCACCAGCTGGGGACCGGCGATATGGGCGATTTCCTCGTCCACATTGGCGGTACCCACTTTGAAATCCTCGCCTTCGGGCAGCAGATAGCCGATCTCTTCGAGGAGTTCCTTGTACTCCTGAAAGTCGATCTTGGCGCCCTTCTTCTCCATGTGAAAGACGTCGATCACTTCCTGCATCTGGTCGCGCTTGGTGAGCAGCATCTCGTTGCGCGGCACCAGGTCCGCCAGGATGTTCTCCATCTGCGTCCAGAAATGATCCGCCTCCACACCGGTGCCGGGAGCGATCTCGTTGGCTACCAGGTCATGGAGTTCGGCGGCAATCTCAAGGCCACCTTTTTTGATTCGATCGGTCATGTGCTCCTACCTTTCAGGTCGAGAGTGCGAAGAGAGAGGGCCGGGGCGGCGGGCGGCCACCCTGCCGGCCACAGGGCGGTGCGTATTTTAGCGGAAACGGCGGCGCGAATCATGTGGCACGCGCGGCTGGCCGGTCACCGCTAACCGAACAGGTTCACCACGTCCAGCCGGTGGGCGCCGGCGCCGCCCTGGTTCTGGCCTTGTTCCAGGTGCTCGAAGTCGAACAGGCTGGTGTCGGCCAGCTGCGAGGGGGCGATGTTCTGGATCGAGGAAAAGATGCTCTCCACCCGGCCCGGGTGCTCCTTGTCCCAGCGCCGCAGCATGTCCTTCACCGCCTGGCGCTGCAGGTTCTCCTGGGAGCCGCACAGGTTGCAGGGAATAATCGGATACTGCTTGTAGCGCGCGAATTCGATGATGTCCTTTTCCCGGCAGTAGGCCAGCGGGCGGATCACCACGTTACGGTTGTCGTCGCTGCGCAGCTTGGGCGGCATGGCTTTCATCTTGCCGCCGAAAAACATGTTCAGGAACAGGGTTTCCACGATGTCGTCACGGTGGTGGCCGAGGGCGATCTTGTTGGCGCCAATCTCCTCGGCGAAGCCGTACAGGCTGCCGCGCCGCAGGCGCGAGCACAGGCCGCAGGTGGTTTTCCCCTCCGGCACCTTCTCCTTGACGATGGAATAGGTGTCCTTTTCCAGGATGTGGTAGTTCACCCCTTCTTTTTCCAGGTATTCGGGCAGCACATGCTCCGGGAAGCCGGGCTGCTTCTGGTCCAGGTTCACCGCCACCAGCTCGAAATCCACCGGCGCGGAGTGCTGCAGATTGCGCAGAATCTCCAGCATGGTGTAGGAATCCTTGCCGCCGGACAGGCACACCATCACCTTGTCGCCGTCCTGGATCATGTTGAAGTCGGCGATCGCCCGGCCGGTCTCGCGGCGCAGCTTCTTCTGCAGCTTGTTGAGACGGGTGCGGTGCTTGGCGTCCATTTGGGTGTCGGCGAAGGTATCGGCGGTGCTCATAGTCGGCTGTCGAATAGCGGAGAACGAATGGTGGAAAAGGCTCAGGTCACCTTGACCTTGCGAATCACGCGACGATACAGGGCCGGTGACCAGCGTTTCAAATAGAGCCCGGCCCCCTCGCGGCCGGCGATGATAACCTGATCGCGGCCGCGCTGCACGGCCTCCACCAGGCGCCGGGCGCACAGCGCCGGGTCCATGCCGTTGGCCTGCAGGTCGTCCATGCGGCCCTGGGCGCTGCCGTCGGCGGTGAGCGCGTTGACCGACACCTGGGTGCGGATAAAGCCCGGCAGCACCAGGGTCACGCGCACGCCGTTGTCGAATTCCTCGGCGCGCAGGGCCTCGAAGAAGCCGTGCAGGGCGTGCTTGCTGGCGCTGTAGGCGGAGCGTTTGGGGGTGGGCAGCTCGCCCACCAGCGAAGTGACCACCACGAAGCGGCCGCCGCCCTGGCGGATGAACGCCGGCAGCACCGCCTTGGTGAGCGCCACGGCGCCGAAGTAGTTCACCTCCATGATGCGCCGGTCCACGGCCATGTCGGTGTCGCGCACCAGCGAGCGCTGGGAAATGCCGCCGTTGTGCACCACCTGGTCGAGCCGGCCGAAATGCCGCAGCACCGTTTCCGTGGCCGGCGCCATGGCGTCCTGGTCGGTCAGGTCCAGCGGCAGCACCAGGTGCTCGTCGGCGTTGACCAGCCCGGCGCGCACCCGCTCCAGCTCTTCGCGGCGGCGCGCCGAGAGCACCAGTTTGGCACCGTAGCGGGCGTATTCGGAAGCCACCGCTTCACCGATGCCGGAAGAGGCACCGGTGATCCAGATCACCTGATCGGCCAGTGATGACGACATGCCGGTCTCCTGCAATGGGACATTGAATGCGTATCAATGTCCCGCATGCTAGCAGATCGGCCGGCCGCCGCGACTCATTTCAGTTCCCGGGAGGACAGCCCCAGCAGATGGCGGGCGACGATCAGTTGCTGGATTTGCTGGGTGCCTTCGAAGATGTCGATGATCTTGGAATCCCGCGCCAGCTTCTCCAGCAGATAGCGCTCGGAGTAGCCCAGCTCGCCGCACAGCGCCACGCACTTGAGCGTCACGTCGTTGCCCATGCGGCCGGCCTTGGCCTTGCACATGGAGGCTTCCTTGGAATTGGCCTGGCCGTTGTCCGCCATCCACGCCGCCTTGTAGGTCATCAGACGGGCCGCGTCCAGGTCCGCCTCCAGGCGGTAGAGCTCCAGCTCAATGGCGCTGGAGTTATAAGGTGTTTTCGAGAAATCCGCCTTAACCCCTTCTTTTTCCAGGATTTCCGTGGTGATTTCCAGCGCGGCGCGGGCCACGCCCAGGGCCATGGCGGCGACCATCGGCCGGGTGTTGTCGAAGGTCTGCATGACTCCGCCGAAGGCCTTCTTGCGGGCCGCCTCGGTGTCGGCGATCTCCGCCGAGCCGAGCACATGGTCCAGGGGAATCCGGCACTCGGTGAAGGAGAGCGCGGCGGTATCGGAGATGCGCAGGCCCATCTTGTCCTCGACCCGCGCCAGCTGCATGCCGGGGTTGTCCCGGGGCACGATGAACGACTTGATCGCCGCCTTGCCCAGTGACTTGTCCAGGGTCGCCCACACCACCACGGCGTCACAGCGCTGGCCGCCGGTGCAGTAGATTTTCTCGCCGTTGAGCACCCACTCGTCGCCGTCGCGGCGGGCGGTGGTGCTGATCGCCGCCGAATCGGAGCCGGCGCCCGGCTCGGTGATCGCCATGGCGCAGTAGAGCTTGCCGTACTGCTCTTTCTGCTCCTCCGTGCCGACCGCCTGGATCGCCGCGTTGCCCAGCCCGGAGGCCGGCAGGGACAGCATCAGGCCGGTGTCGCCCCAGCACATCTCCTCGACGCTGACGATGCCCATCAGGTTGCTGCCGTTCTTGACCGCCTCCGGATCGGCGTCCGCCTTGTCGCTTTTGCCACCGCCACGGGGGCGGCCGGCGGCGATCATCTGTGCCAGCGGCTTGAGCTCCGCCGGGGTGTCGCCATGCTCGATGCGGTCGTATTTGCGCGAGATCGGCCGGAACCCCTGCTCGGCGAGCTGGTGGGTCATGTTCTGGAGATTTTTCAGGGACTTGGGCAGTTCGAAATTGATCATGGCAACTCTCCTCACACCATCAGCGCGCCGTGCAGGGCCGACAGGCCACGCAGGTTCCGGTAGTACATTTCCAGCGGGTAGTCGCGCACGAAGCCGGCGCCGCCGAACACCTGCACGCCGTCGGTGGCGATGCGCATGGCTTTTTCCATGCTCTGCAGGAACGCCAGGTAGGCTTCGCGCTGGAACGGCAGGCCCTGTTCCGCGCGGCTGGCGGCCCGCCAGGTGAGAAGGCGCATGCCTTCGATCTCGATGCCCATGTCGGCGATCATGAACGCCACCGACTGGCGCCGGGCGATCGCTTCACCGAACGCCTTGCGCTCCAGGGCGTAGGGCACGCACTGCTCCAGCACCGCCTGGCAGCACCCGGTGGCCAGCGCCGCCAGACCGATCCGCGACAGGCTCACCAGCCGCTCCAGATCGAAGTTGGCGAGACGCTGGGACGCCGGCACCCGCACCCCTTCCAGGGTCAGGGTGCCCGGCTCGGCGCTGCGCAGGCCCATGTAATCCTGCCGCGCCCGGCTCAGGCCGGGGCTGTCCGCCTCGACGATAAACGCCGCCGGGCCGTCGTCGGTGGCGGCCACCACCAGGAACAACTGACATTGTTCGACCAGCGGGATCAGGCATTTTTCGCCATCCAGGATATAATCGTCGCCGTCGCGGTGGGCGCGGGTGTGCGGGTCGCCGGGCTCAAAGGTGGCGCGCGGCTCCGCCAGCGCCACCGCCGCCGGCACCGGCGCTTCGCTGGCGAAACGGGGCAGCCAGGCCTCGTGCTGGGCCTCGTCGCCGAAGTCCAGCAGCGCGTTAACCACGCCCAGCGGCGCCAGCGCCGCCAGGCTCTGGCTCAGGTCGCCCTCCCCCAGGTCCTCGCAGGCGAGCACATTGCCCATCGGCGAGCGCGGCAGGCCGGCACCGCCCAGGGCTTCGGGCAGGCTCATCAGGGTCAGGCCGAAGCCGGCGATGCCCGCCAGCACCCCGGGGTCGGCGGCGGCCGCTTCATCGGCGGCACGGGCGCCGGGCGCCATTGTTTGGGAGGCAAAGCGGCGCATGCCTTCGCGGCTGATGCGCTGCTCCTCGGACAATCTCAGGTCGATAGGCAAATCGGTGGACATGGCATCCTCATAAACCAATCAAACGTTTGTTTAACTCGACGAGTCTGGCACTATTTCGGTGTGACCGGCAAGTCATACCCTTGCTTTGGTACCAGCAAAGACTAAAGTGTGAACTATGACACAATGATAAAGTATGAGATGCAGCGTTCATCTCAGGGGCCGGACACCTTGAGAAGCAGCCAGGGGTGGCAAAAACCAGGCGGGCCTTTGCATTGAATAACAACATAAAGCTGGTTCTTTCCCACCGTCCCGAGCGCGCCCTGCGGCTGCGCCGGCAACTCATGGCCATCTATTCCTATCTGCTGCTTTGGGCCGGCACCGTGGTGGGCGTGGAAATCGCCGCCTTCGATCCGCGCACGCCCCACCTGCTGATCTTCGGCAGCCTGTTCGCCGCCAACCTGGTGGTGTTCGCACTGGTGCGCAGCGGCTTCACCGAGCGCTTCAAGGACCCCAGCCTGACCATGGTGCAGATGTTCGCCGGTATCGTGGTGATCACCCTGCTGCTCTATTACGCCCGCGAGCTGCGCGGCGCCCTGCTCAGTCTCTACCTGATCATGATGACGTTCGGGGTATTTTCCCTGGACCGCCGCCAGCAAATCGTGATGGCGGCGAGCGCCCAGCTGTCGTTCACGGTGCTGCTGGTCTATGAGTGGGTGCAGTTGCCGCTGACCCAGATTCTCGCCCTGTCGTTAAGCCAGTGGGGCGTGCTGGCGCTGATCCTCGCCTGGTTCGTCTACATGGGCGGCTATATCCACAATCTGCAGCAGCGCTTCCGCGCCCAGCGTGAATCCCTGCGCCAGGCCCACGACCGGCTGACCAGCATCGCCATCCGCGACGAACTCACCGACCTGTTCAACCGCCGCCACTTCCTCGAGCGGCTGGAAGAGGAGCTGTCCCGCACCGACCGCGAACACATTCCCCTGCACATCGCGGTGGTGGACCTGGACCATTTCAAGAGCATCAACGACACCTACGGCCACCCCGCCGGGGACGAGGTGCTGAAACGCTTCGCCGCGCTCGCCAGCCAGTGCCTGCGGCGCTCCGACGTGCTCGCCCGCTACGGCGGCGAGGAGTTCGTGGTGCTGTTCCCGCAATCCGACCACGCGGATTGCGAGGCGGCCATGACCCGCCTGAAGGAAAAGTTCGCCGAGCAGCGCTATGACTTCGACCCGTCCCTGCGGATCACCCTGTCCTGCGGGCTGGCCGGCCATCACTGGGGCGAGTCCGCGCTGGCGTTCATCGAACGGGCCGACCAGGCGCTCTACCAGGCCAAAGCCGCCGGCCGCGACACCCTGCGCAGCAGTTGCGCGCGGGCGCCGGTTTCAGGGGCGTCGGCAAGCGGGTATCCTTGCCGTCCCAATTAACGGCAGCGGCGACAGTATGAGCGGAATTTCCAACCCCCACCTGAAACACACCGTGGAAACCTACTTCGCCGGCCAGGGCGAGGAGGCCCCCTCCTGGGTGGAGACCCACGGCCTGATTTGCGCCTTCACCGTGGGGCCCTACGACGGCCCGGCGGATTTCGGCCTGGCGCTGGAGATGTCCTTGCCGGAGGCGGTGGCCGGGGCGCTGGACGAACTGCGCGGCCGCCTGCTCACCGACACCCTGGGCGGCGAGCGCATCACCCTGCCCTGCCTGCTCGACCCCTACCGCGAAGACGACGGCGCCGATCTGGCGTCCTGGTGCGCCGGTTTCCTGAGCGGCATGCTGCTGCATGAGGAGCGCTGGCACAGCGACGAGGACGACGACCCCATGGCCACCTGGTTGCTGCCCATGCTGCTGATCTCCGGCGTCGACGACGACCCGGCCCTGGACGAAGTCTGGAACGACAGCCAGCTGGTGCGGCAGATGGCCAACGGCATCCCCGACGTGCTGGAAGAAATGATGCTGCACTTCCAGGGGCCGGACGGCCCCCAGGGCTAATCCGGCTTGATCGACAGGTGGCTGATATCCGGCACCACCACTGCCTGCTCCTGTTTGAGCGGCTCCAAATCAGCGCCCGGTTCAGCCATGGACAGATGACTGATATCCGGCGCCGGCGCCGGCTGACCACGCTCTGAAGTGTCCAGGTCAGCCCCCACCGGCGCGACCTCGAAGGCACCACTGAAACCGGTGCCGCCGGTACGAATCGTGCCCACCGTTTCAATATCACCGCTGCGCTGATCGGCGCTCGCCGCCGGGGCTACAGCGGCCTCTGAGCCCTCCGCTTGCGGGGTGGCCGGGGCGGCAGCGGTGGGTTGCGGCGCGGCTGTCGCGGCTCCACCGTCCACCGGCAGCAGCTCGCAGCGGGCGCCGGCCTGCCGCAGGGCCACCTGGAATTTGCGCGCCGTGGCTTCGTCCGCGTCCTTCTTGACCACCCGTGGTTTACCGCTGACCAGCAAGGCGGCCTTCTCTTCCGGCATCTTGAACAGGCGCGCCAGGTTCGCCGCCACCCGGTCGGCGTCGGCGCCGCCCATCAGCTCGCCGGTCAGGCGTACATGGTATCGGTTGTCGTCACTCATAAGGTCTCGCTTGCTGCCGGATAAGGTTCAGCGCCATTGCGCGGCGGCGTGCTCCGCCAGCGCGGCGATGGTCCGCGACGGGTTCAGCCCCAGGGAGCCGGGCACCGTGGCGCCGTCGACCACGAACAACTGAGGATAATTGAACACCTCACCGGCGTGGTTGACCACACCCTGTTTCACGGTATCGGCCATATTGCAGCCGCCCAGCGGGTGCGGCGTGATCAGGTTCTTGAACCAGCGCCAGGTGGCCGGCGTGTTGGCGCGCCCGCCGGTGACCTCGGTGAGCGCCAGATGGCGGTCCGCCAGCCCCTGCACCGCCTGCTCCGCCTTGCGGTAATCCCAGCTCAGACGCAGGCGGTCGCGCTTCCAGGGCGCGTACCAGCGGCGTCCCAGGTAGAAGCGGCCGCCCGGCTCGTCCCGGGCCTGCCCGAACCAGGGCATCATGTTCTCGAACGGGGTGTTGTCGCGGCGGTATTCCAGCAGCGCCGCCGCCAGCCGGGTGCGCGCCAGCTTGGGGTGTTTGCCGGCGTGGCGCAGCAGGTTGCCGAGCAGATCCGGAATGCCGCCGTCCTCGACGAAATAGCGCGCCCCGCCATCGCTGCCGTCCAGATAATCGATGGCGGAGGTAATCGTCGGTCCCCGGCTCGGCGCCAGATCGCGGTCGGGATAAAACGCCGGGGTGAAAAAGTCGCCGTTGCTGGTCCAGCCCCGCCCCAGCGCCCGGCTCAGCTTGGGCAGCGTCTTGTACTGATCGCGGCAGCGCAGCAGCAACTCGGTGGAGCCGACACTGCCGGCGGCGACGATCACCTTGTCGGCGCGGATCAGCCGCCAGGCGCGGGCGTCCAGGTCGTTGACGCCGACCTCGTAACCGCCGCCCTGCAGCGGCCGGATCCAGCGCACGTGGTGCAGCGGGCGGATCTCCGCGCCCTTCTGCTCGGCCCGCGCCAGATAGTTAAGGTCCAGGGTGTTCTTGGCCTGCACCGGGCAGCCCAGGTCGCAGTTGCCGCAGTGCACGCAGGTGCCCTGGGTGCGCCCCTGGGCGTTGGTCCAGGTCTTGCTGCGCGCATAGCTGTAGGCGTTGTCCAGGCCGTCGTGCCAGTCCGGATCGAAGCTGATCGCCTGGGGCACCACGCGAAAGCGGTGCCGCTGGCCGAGCTTGTCGGCGGCTTCGTGCATCAGACGGGTACGCGGAGTCCATTGATGGTCCGGCAGGGTCTGCACATTGAGCATTTCGCCGCTGACCCGGAAATGCTCGCGCAGGGTGTCGAAGCGGATCGCCTCCGGCCAGCCGTGCTCGAACACCTCCGGCGGCGGCGCCACACTGACATTGGCGTAGATCAGCGAGCCGCCGCCGACCCCCGCGCCCAGCGCCACGCTCATGTCGCCGAAATAGCGGAAATCCAGCCAGCCGTTCCGCTGCTCCGGCTGATCTTCGTCCCACAACCAGTCGCGCTGGCTGACGCTGGGGTAGTCCTCCGGCAGCCAGCGCCGTCCGCGTTCCAGCACCACCACCTTGTCCCCTTTTTCCGCCAGCCGGCAGGCCATCACGGCACCGCCGAAGCCGCTGCCGATAATCAGCGTGCTTACCCTTTCCATGGTTTATCCCCCGTGTGCCCGTGCGGGCACCAGTGCTTTTTTATGCACCATAATTCGGTCACCGCGCCTTGTCCACGCGGCGGCGGTCACCGAACCGTCACCCCCCTGTCACCGGCGCGTCCGCAACGCCGACCTAGCCTGCCGGTACCGATCAAGGGACAACGTTCACGGGAGAAAACCATGCACGCGGATCTGTTGATACTGGCCCTGGCCGTGGTGTTCGCCGTCGTCTACCGAGTGCTGTTCCGGGAGCTGCCCCGCGAACGCTGGCAATTCGTCGCTTCCCTGCCCCTGGCGAAAAACAGCGACGGCTCCTGGCGCGGCCTCAACCTCACCTTTTACGGGCTGTTCACCGGCCTCGCCGGCGGCCTGGGGGTGGCCACCTTCATCGTGCTCACCGGCGCCTCGCGGGTGCCGCTGGCCATCGCCCTGGGGCTCACCGCCGGGGTGCTCGCCATCTGCCTGCCGGCGGCCAAGATCATCGCCAGCGTGGTGGAGAAGAACCGCCACGGCTTCACCGTCGGCGGCGCCAGCTTCATCGGTATCCTGCTGGCGCCCCTGCTTCTATGGGGCGCCGACGCCATCGCCCGCGCCACCTGGCAGACCGCCCTGCCGATCATGCCGCTGCTCGCCGCCATGGCGATCGCCTATGTGCTCGGCGAAGGCGTCGGCCGCCTGGCCTGCATCAGCTTCGGCTGTTGCTACGGCAAGCCGGTGCACCTGGCGCCACGCTGGGCCAAGCGCTGCTTCGGCCGGCTGAACCACGTGTTCCTGGGCAAAACCAAAAAGATCGCCTTCGCCGGCGACATGGAAGCGGTCCGCGTGGTGCCGATCCAGGCCGTCACCTGCGTGCTGCACACCGCCCTGGCGCTGCTCTGCACCAGCCTGTTCTTCCACGGCCTCTACGCGGCGGCGTTCGCCCTGGCCCTGGTGGGCAGCCAGCTGTGGCGGGTCTACTCGGAATTCCTGCGCGCCGACTACCGCGGCGGCAGCCGCCGCTTCTCCGCCTACCAGAGCATGGCGCTGCTGGCCGCCGGCTACGGCGTATTGATCAGCCTGCTGCTGCCGGCCACCACGGCGGCCGCGCCCTCCCTCGGCGCCGGCCTGGAAGCGCTGTGGCGCCCGGGCGTGATCCTCAGCCTGCAGCTGATCACCCTGGGCATGTTCTTCTTCTCCGGCACCAGCACCATCACCACCGGCGAACTGCGCTTCGGCCTGGCCCCCGACTGGCGCGGCCAGGCCGGCTGCCACCCCGAACCCACCAAAGACCCCACCCCGGCCACCGAATCAAGCGTGTAGGAGCAGACCTGTGGGAGCGGGCCCAGCCCGCGAAAGGGTGGCGCCAGCCACCCGGCGGGATTCCAGAGACCTTGTTTGTGCTGCCGTTAGAGGTCTCTCTGGGATCCTGCCGGGAGCTTCGCTCCCTTTCGCGGGCAAGCCCGCTCCCACAAACCTTGCTTCGTAGCGGCCGTGGCGGCTGGCGCCATTCAGAAGGTTCGGTCTCGGTGCTTGGGTCCAGGACTGTGTGAGGCAGGGAGCCGATCCGGTCCGCCGCTGCGGCAAGCCTCCAGGGATGGATTCACGGCGGGTCCTGGACCCAAGCACCGAGACCGAACCGGGC